>Ga0080004_1130663_pt1 | contig 146695 bp, 166 predicted proteins | sample WasSprMetagenome_FD_69207 | JGI IMG/M metagenome (GOLD analysis project Ga0080004, IMG submission 69207) | Sulfidic aquatic microbial communities from Washburn Spring, Yellowstone National Park, USA - WS (SPADES assembly) (version 2) | ecosystem: Environmental > Aquatic > Thermal springs > Hot...
CTCAGCAAGGGAAAATTTTTCTTTTATGCTTGCTATTCTTTCTTTCCAATTCATAATCTAATCACTACCAAAATCTTGTTATGAGAAAAACTGCTGGAAGCAACTGATTTACAAAGGCGGAGTTAGAGTTATTCCAAACTGAGCTGCTATCTTAATCAGAGTATCTTCTGCCAATCCTCTTGCCTTCCATTTAGAACCTAAAAGTTTTGCCTCGTTTTCCAAAGTTTTTCCAGAAAATCTTTGGGTTAAAGAGTAAAGCTCCCTTGCATAGTTCAAGTAGAAAGGAATTTGTATTGTTGGAATTCCCAAAGGCTCAATTACCGCTTTTACATTTGTTTCGTTAGCTGCCAAGTCTGTGAACTTAGCCGCAGTCTGCTCGACCATTATTGGTTTCAATCCAGCAAACCTGCTTCTAATAACGTCTGCATCAATTTTTACTTCATACTTCTTTTGCCTGTAAGTTTGGGACCTTACCATTTCTTACCCTCCTTCTCATTTTGCCTTCAATTTTGATTACGAGATGAGCTAGCTCAATCTTTATATAGACCTGAGCGGTATACTTAAAGCTATGGTTGAGGGGCTAGCACCCCACTAGCCCGTGAGCAACTTAGAGAATAGTGAGGGTGCTGGAGGGGTTAAATGAATAAAAAAGAGAGTTTTGAAATAAGATGCAAAGTCTGCGGAAAGAGCGTTCTGGCAGACTCGAAAAGCTACAATAGAGCTCTCTGGTTAATTTACAGCCATGCGAAAAGCCACAAGGTTTACGAGCTTTACCCAGAGAAAAACCCCTCAAGCATGAATGAAGAATTTTTGAACAGGATGGTTGAAATAAGGAAGAAAGAGGTTGACGATCTTGGCAGAAGAAAAGGTTGAGAAAAATTCGCTGGAAGTAATAAAACCAGAGCTAATCGGGCAGGCACAGCAGCAGCAATCAATAATAAGAAAAATTTACAAGGCCGTTTTCGCATCTTACAGGATAAACTGTAACTGCGAAGTCTGCAAGATAATGAAGGAAGTTGGAGAAGAAATAGAGAAGATGATTTGAAGGAGTGAGCTAGAAAAATGCAACAACAAACAGCGTTGAAGCTTGACCCACCAGAAATTTTTGGCATAGATTTGCTCAAGCCGTTGAAGGACTTCTTCAACTGGATGGTCCAGCAATTAACAAGCGCCTTCTCAGCCTTTGCGACCTTCCTTTCCGAAAAGGTGATAACTCCGATAATAAATGCCTTGAAGTGGTTCTTCGATAAAATTTGCGAAATGTTTTCGTCTGCTACGAATGCGATAATTAATTTTGTTAAGGAACAGGCACCGATAACCCCAGAAAAGGCCTTTAGCTTGATTCCAAAAATTCTTTTGATAACTTCTAGTGCTGCAATAGGGATAGGAGGAATAATGACCGCGATGAACGTCAAAGTCATGGGTTCTGGCTTGGACATAACTCCAATTTCCAGATTTTTTGAAAGACTGCTTTCGCCAAACTTGGTTGTTGGTGTGATAGCTGGAGCCATACTTGGAGCAAGCTTGAGAACTCCTTTGAGATATTGGGCAAATGCTATATTTAGGCCAAACTTGCCAGATCCCAGAACAGCTTTCAGCATGATGGTTAAGGGAATAATAAGCAAGGATGAATTTGTAAGGGTAATGAAATATGCAGGGGGCTATTCTGAATTTTGGATTGAAGCTTTGAGAAAAGAATGGGATTACACTCCTTCCGCTTTTGAAGTGATGAGACTAGCAGATTATACAAGCTTGGACCCCATTTGGGTTGCTAGAAAGCTGAGAGATTTGGGAATGAACGAAACAGACATTGGCTATTTCTTGGATGCCATCATAAGAAGACCTTTGAGAGAAGAAGTAAGGAGCTTGACTTCGGAAATTTTGTATCATTACATCTATGGCTGGATGGATAAAGATGCTACCAGAAAAGCTCTAGAAGACTTGAAATTGAAGAAAGAGGAAATTGATCTGCTTATTGCTAGAGCTGAATTTTACAGAAAAAGAAGATTATTAGAGCAGAGAGTTGATATCTTTACTGAAATGTTTAGAAAAGAGTTGATAGATGCTGCTACTTTTGAAACTAAGTTGAAAGAATTGGGACTAGCTACAGAAAATGTTAATTTGATTGTCGCTTATGAAAAAGCAAAGAAAGGAATTGCTGGCTAGAAAGAAGATAAATCTATTCATGATTGTTTGTCATTTTATTTGCGAATTACTAGGTTCAACATTATTAATTTAAAACTAAATCTAGTTTTTTAACGCTACTTTTTTTTAATAAATATTTTTAATTTTATTTACTGTTTATTTAAAATGTAAAAATAAACTTTTTTAAATTATAATAAAAATATTTAAATATGTAGTTATATAATAAATTCGTTGGTGACGTGCATATGGAAGTCGTTAAAAAAGGGCATAAAAGGGGAAGGAGAAGTAAGTCTGAATGGCCTAACATGACTGCAGCGGAGTTGACCAGGTTAATGGCCAACAGGTATGCAAGGATAGAAGTTTTGAAGATGGAGATAAAAGAACTACAAAGGCTACTTGAGAAAAAGGCGAAAGAGATCACCTAATGCCTATAAAACTGAAGAGGGTGTGCTAAGTGAGTGAGGATAAAGGTGTGAGCTTTAGGGAGCCTCCTGTAAATTGGGAGCAACAGATAGAAAACTTCAGGCATGAGTATGAAGAAGATCTTTCAGAAGTTCCTGGAATTAACGATGAAACTAGGATGGCGCACGCTCTCCAGAAGGATGCCATTCAGAATATTTGCGATGCTTTGGATCCAACAAGCAAAGAAAAAGCTTCTGCAATTTTTTGGCTTACAAAGTTTGACGATTGCGAGTGCGTTGTTATTGAGGATAGAGGAACCTGTGGGCTAACAGGTAGAGCATGCTTGGGCAAAGAAATTTTGGATACGCTAGACTACGAGACGTACAAGAACGAGCGTTGGAGCAGATTTGAAGCTCTTGGATATAAAAATCCAGACCCCCGTGCCTTGGGTGCAAGAGGGCAGGGGAAGTTCGTGTTTATTGCTTCTTCAAGAGTGAAGGAAATACTCTACGAAACACTCCGTAAAGATGGTATTTACAGAGTAGGGCACTGGATTACAAAAAAGGGAAGCAAGCCACTCATAGTACCTTTAGAAAACGATGACGGAAGAAATTACATTCAGTCTCAGCTTCCTGGAATAAAATGCTTAGATCATGTAGGTACTAGAATAATCATAAAGCAACCTATAAAGGAAGTTGAGGAAGCTTTTCTTCCTCTTAATGATTGCGATTTAGCAAAGTACATCGGAGAAACATGGTGGGAACTGTTGAAGGAAGATAGGTGTGAAATTTACATAAAACTCAACGATGAAGTAAGAAAAGTTGAACTGCCAAAGCTGTATAAGGAATTTTTGGAAAGCCCGCAAAAGTTTAAGTACTGGAGAAAAAAGGACATAAAAATAGATCAGAAGAAATTCCCAGGAGCCAAGATTAAAGAATTTGTTATCGTATATTCCGAAGAAGAGGTGCCGAAGCTTCTTCAAGGAATAGCCGTCCAGCGGAACATGATGAAGGTAACATCTTTTGATGTTACCTTTGGCAACGAGGACATAGGAGAAGAGCACAAGAAACACATTTTTGGTTGGGTAACTTTCAACAAGCAAGCGGAAGAAATGTTGAAAGAATACGAAAAGGTAACACACTACGGATTTTCTAAACAAAGGGGAAGCCTACCACAGGCTATACTGGGACGGGAGGGAATACTCTCCCAACTTATTCGTCAGTTTGCCGAGGAAGAGCTGGGAATAGTACCAAGAAAGGCCACACTACAACGCGAAGATATAGATAAGGAAGTTGCCAACTTTCTTAACAAGTTTTTATCTCCATTAAAGGAACATCCCACCAAGAAGAAAAGAGAATGGGAAGTTGTAAGAGGACCGTCTGCTCCCCTTAGGCTACAGGTGGGCCCGCTTCAATTTCCAAGAGATACAAGAAGAGTAAATTTCGGAGAAACGCTCCACGGCGTGAAGGCGAGAATAGTTAATAACACAGGGCAAAAAGCAGAACTTATGTTTGAAATGCTTTTGGAAAGCCCTCAACCTGCGGAGATGATCGGCAAAAAAGAGCCCGAAATCTTGAAAAAAATAGAAAGAATTGAAGTGGGGCCTCATTCGCAATCGGAGTGGTACGGGCCAGAGAGCATAACTTTCAACGAAGGGGTGCACACTCCAGGCAAGTATACCCTTAAAACGACCATAATATCCTTGCGCAGAAAAGATAAAGGAAAAACTGTAGATAAAATTACTCGTGCCATTTATGTAGAGGTCGAACCGCCCGCAACTGGCATTTTTGACGCTTTCCTTCCAGCCGAACTTCCAGAAACCAGAATGTATCAACTTGATGAAAGTGATAAGGGATTGGTAGTCTACTACAACGTAAAGCACCCTGCCTACAAAAGAGTTGCTGAAGCACAAAAGATAATGGACAAAGAAAAAGCAGGAAGGGTAAATCTTCTATGGGATTATTTGATACAGATAGGCGTTCTCGTAGCAATTAGTCAAGACGTGAAAGGAGACGTCAAGCTGTTAGGAGGCAAGGAAAGGGAGAATTTCGTGCGCGCTCTACAGAAGGATAGGGAGGGCGTTCATGAAATGGTCCTCTCTGTAGTGGACAAACTGTATCAACTGCTTCTTCACGGTGCTTATTCATCAACATAAGAAAAGAAAGGTGAACTATGGCTGTTATATGGAGGATAAAGAATCGTATAAAAATTTTTAAGGGTGCTGAAGGCAGAGCAATAAGCGAGGAAGAAATCAGACTTGCTGAAGAGTACGACTCCCAGCTCAGAAAAAAGATGGAGGAAATTGCTCAAGTTTTAGAAAAAAAAGGGTTTTTCCGCGAGCGAAATACGCTAAAAAAATGGCACATGCTTGGACGAGAACTGCAATTTTTGGACAACTTTGAGCTAAGGAAGAAGTGCGACCCTGAAATGAAATACACGTGGAGAGCGCTTCTTGACATCTCAACCCGCTTGGCTCCGTCCCAGAAGCTTCCGAGAGATAGGGAACGCCTGGAAGGAAGGAGAAACCACTTTTACATGTGCTATATTCTTGGAAAATTCGATTTGGAAAAGGTAATTCAGTTCACATGGTCTGAGTGGAACGACATCTTCATGTCTTTTTCACCAGAAATGTGGAGGGATGGAGAGCGACTGTTGGAGTGGCTGATCTCAAGATCGCGGGAAAATGGAAAAGTCTCGCGGGAAAAACTCCGTAAGGCACTTAAGGCCTTGCGCTCGGTGTGCGGGGAGAGGGCTACTAAACCAGTGCTCACACAAGTCCTTTCGAAAGAAGAACTGTACGAACTGCTTGACAAAAGCCTTTCAAAGTTTCGTTGAACCTACCCAATGTACGCTACTAACCTGACGAGTTGTGCCCCTTCAGTTTCAAAATTGCTTTTTTTAAAGCGCCGATTTTATTCCTGGGCCAGTTCTCGCACCTCCATGTATCTTCGTATCCCATCATCTTGTTGTAAACAAACTCGCAGGCCTCCAAAACAGCCTGAAGCTGTAAAGCGTTGAGCTTTATTTCAAACTCAAACCCTTCCACACCATCACCCCTTCTAAGTTATTAACTCAATTATTGAAATTAAGTTAAAACAGCGACCTTTTATTTATTTCGGCTTATTTAGTGAATCTGGAACAAATTCTTTCGCATTTTTCCAGAGCTCAGGTTTCAATTCTTGATATGCTTTACACGCTCGCCTCCATTCTATTCTGCCAACAACATTAAATTTTTTCATTTTACTTCCTAGACACTTGAGGAATTCCAACATCTTTACTTTATCTCTGAAGTAGAACACCACAACATCTTCATTAAGCTTACCAGCATAATTGGTTTCAAGTGAGTCGATCATGCTGAAAAAATTTTTTAAGTTCTCCCTAGAATATTCTTCTTTCCAAAATATTAATACCTTGAAGCACCCATCGCAAGGTGGAGGCAGTCTACTATTTTTTAGATAAAATTCTATGCATTCCTCCCCTAATCCAGGACATTCAAACTTTTTATTGCCAAAATAATACCACCCAACTTTTTTAATAAGCTCCTCGATCTTTTTAAAATGCATCTCGACCAAAGAAAACACCATAAAATTATCATTCCTATTGCTCAAAAAAATTTATTAAATTAACTAAATTTCTTTTCCCTTTCTTTTATTAGAATTTCTTGCGTAAATGCCATTCTTTGCTCTTCTTCTATTTCTTTCATTTTCCACGCCTCTTCCCATTCCTTTCTTACATTTGGATCTGTTCCCTCCAGCTTTCCTTTAAACTCGTCTATTTTCACTAAGGCTGGAACTTTAATCGCAGGCCCTATTACTACTGCTTCTCCAACGTTCAAAGAAGGCAGTTGCTCAAGCAAATCTTGGCTTAATATCTCTGAAGCCATTTGAACATATTTTTGGTCGTTTGGTTCAACTAATTTCAAAATTATCATATTGCTTGCCTGAGACAGTGAATCTGAATCTAACCTTTTTGGTCTTTGACTTACTAAGCACAACCCAATACCAAATTTTCTACCTTCTCTTGCTATTCTTCCTATCCAGTATTTAGATAAGGTCTCTTTATCATAAGGCGCAAGAACATGCGCCTCTTCTAAAACTAAAAATATCGGAAATGGAAGGCCTTTCCCGCTCCTCTTATAACTTTTCCTTGTTTCTAATATATTTCTTAAAATATGGGAAACTACAACGTCTGCGCCATCTTCATCCACAGATCCTAAATCTATTACATTAACACTCTTTATTTTTACTGCTTCTGAAATAATCGGCGCAAAAAAATCTAATATCTCCTCGTATTCTTCTCTTAAACTTTCAATTTTTCCTATAACTCCAACTATTGAATTTTTATCTTTTTTATAATCCTCTTCTTCAGCATAACCTTCTAAAGTTTCTATCATCTTGTCAAAATACTCGCTTGGCCTAGTTTCGCACTCTTTCTTTGCCTCTCTAACAGCCATTCTCAAGTATCTGTACTGAAGGAAGGCTACTTCAGGATTTATGTCTGCTAAAATTGCAAGCTCTTTGGTTGAAAGTTTGAATGGGTTTATCTTCGTTGGTATAACGTTCAAAGCTCCGTTGCTTAAAGGCAATCTTGTGTATTCAGAATGCATGTCAAAAATTAAAATGCTTCCACCAAATCTTAGCATCTCATCAGAAAGAACCGCTACTGTATTACTCTTTCCATAACCAGTAATTGCGAGTATGGCTAAGTGCCTGCTTACTAATTTATTCACATCAAGATAAACAGGAACATCTTCTCGAGTAAGCAAAGTCCCGATTTTTATTCCATCTTTTTCATTCCCAAAAACTTTTCTCAAATCTTCTGAAGAAGCAAGCTTGACTTCTGTTCCTGGAGTTGGCGGTATTCTCGGTATTTTTAATTTTTCAAAATCGCCCAAAATTTTAATATCGCCTTTAACATAGAAATCTTCCCCTTCCATCTCTTTTATTTTTTCAACAACTTTTGGATCGTAGATTTCTTCAGTAATAGAAAGGCTCCCCTTTATCAAAGCTTGGACCATCCCTAAAACTCTATTCCCCTCGTATTCCAAAACAACAAAATCTCCTATCTTTACCCTTTTCTTGGAAACAAACATAACCTGAGTTGGAGTCGCTTCTCCTATGCACATCCCAATTACTTCGTTCATAGCATTTCCCTTCCAATTTTTTCGACAAGGCCAAATGCTCTTGCTAGATGTTCCATATCCTTTTTCCTAATTATTACTTCAGAATGAGCCTTTTTAAGTAAATATGGATAGCCGTTAGTCGAAATTGCTTTCATGTCTTCAAGAATTTCTTTAGCTTCCTTCTCACCAATTTCCCTCGGAACTTCAAACTTTAGCATATTCTTCCTTTCCTCGAGCCTAGAATAAAAAATTGTGAAATTGAATCTTTTAATTTCTTCATCGAGAATCGGAAACTTCCACTTTATGTTTCCTACAATTAAAGGATGAGAAAATCCTTCTTTTTTGCTGTATTTTTCAAATACGGCCATATCAGGAATTCCCAAGTTAAAGTAATCAGTAGCTCGAGATGTTTTAGCTATTGCTATCAGCTTATCTTTAGCTTTTGTTAGCAATTTATAAATGCTTAAAAGATGTTCTAAGTATTCAAGATAGCAAATTGCCTCTGCCTTAAATTCTGGAAATCTTTCTTCAACGCTATGCCATAACTTCTTCGAGAAAATTTCTATTTCATTTTCAACATTATCTTCTAAAATCTTCATGAAATTTCCTTCAATTTCTCTTTTCACTTCTACAGGTGGCTCAAAAATGGAAGGAAAAGGCCTTATCAGCATTCCGATTAAAGAGCCGTCCAAAAGGATGTAGTCTGGATTAAATTTTTTCACTGCTTGCAGATAGGCCTTTGTTTCAAAAATGTGCATGTAGAAACGCAATCTTTCATCACCTCTTGTGCAAGGCCATAAAATATCAACATCACAAGCCTTAATGTTTTCCATCTTTCCATCAAAGTAGAAAAGTTGAGAAGCTACAGCATAAATCGTAAAAGTTCTAAAATCTATCCAGTTAATGCTACTGTCTCCTGCTGCAACCTTTTTTCCTTTTGCTTCTTCAATTGCCGAATCTTTCCAGGGTGGTTTTATCTCTTTTCTCTCTTTTTCCAACTCTTCCAATTTCTTCAAAACTTCTTCTTTCCTTTTTGCAATTACTTCTAACAAATCCTCTAACATTTTCCCAACCTTTATTTGTTTTTCTCTATTTTCATCCTTTTGCCCTAATTTCGGCCAATTTCTCTCTTCTTCTCTGTATAAACATCGTCAAAGCTATCTTCGTTGGGTCCAGTTGAAAAGATTCTTCTGGGTATTTTTCCTTTATCCTTTTCAACACGTCAAAGCTGTCTGAAATCGATTTTTCCATTTCTTCTATAAATTCATCTTTCTTAGTCTCTTCCCTTTCTACGTTCCACCCGCACTTTTCATGCCTCTTCCAATTTTCAGGAATGCTTCCTCCACATTTAGGGCATTTTTTCCATTTTACCATTTTTCAACCTCCTTTAAATTTTCATTTTCAACTTATATCACAATTTCATAAACCCTCCACTTCTTTGCTCCTGTTGCCTTTGTTAAGCCAAGTGCACACATGTGAAACATATAAAGCCTGAAAGTTCTGGCCTCAACGTGATCTTTGACCTGCCTACAGTAAGTTTTGAAAAGCTCTCCAGCTGGCATTCTTCGCTTTTGTTCCAAAATGTTGTAGATTATTTTTTGATGCTCGTTCAGCTTTTCCAGGAGTTTCGACTTCCTCAACCTCTTAGCTTCGAGTACACCTTTCATTACATCCTGTTCCTCAACTTTCTTAGCATTTCTCTGTTCAGCTATTCTTCCAGCATTTTTCATTATTAACAACAGCAATCTTGCGTCACCTTCAGAATGCTCAGCTGCAAGCTGGACCATTGAATCTGGAAAAGTTCCAGGAATAAAGGCTAAGTTCCTCCTATCAATTCCTATGTCAACGAGCTCATTCAGCTTATATTCTGGAAATTCTATATCGTGCAGATTTAATCTATCTCTTGTCCTTGGGTCTAAAGTGTAAAGTTGTGTGGGCAATCTGTTTGAAATCAATATAAGCCCCACTCTCAGATCAACTAAATTATAAAGAACCTCATCCTTATCGCTCTCCTTTATCTGGTCGACTTCGTCCAAGCAAATTATTATTCTTTTCTTCCTAGTAATTTCTTCGAGCTTTTTAAATAAGTCAGAATTTTGCTCGCTTTCCTTTGCAACATAGCCAAATTTAAACAGAACTTCCTTGAGTATTTCTCTTGTTGTTCTGAATCTGAAGCAATTTACATATGCTGCGATTTCTTCAAAGTAATTCTCGAGAGTCCATTTTATGAGGCAGGTCTTTCCAGTCCCTGGAGGGCCGTAAATGTAAAGATTTCTTATTGGCCTGTTTTTCAAGGCTGGCTTTAGATAAAATGCAATTTCATCCCTTTGGCCATCTCTATGCCAAAGCCTAGTTGGAGGGAAGGCCTCTTCCAAAGGCTCAACGTTGTGTATAATCATTCCTTCATATTCTTCGTGCACAATTAACTTTTAACGGAAGTTAATTTAAATAATTACTTGCCGTTATGATTGCCGTTAGAAACGGCAGAATTTCTTAAACTTAATTAAAACATCTTTAATTACAAAAGTAAAAAGTGAAGCGATTTTTAAATTTTAATGGACAACATTATTCGCATGTTTTCTTCTTGGTATACTGCTCGCTAAATACAGCCTCGAATTAGTAAAATTAATAATTAGTTTTGTTTGGGTATAGACATATCTCTTTAAGTGGACAGGTACGACATTTTGGATTTCTTGGAGCGCACACCAAGTTCGCAAAATCTAATATTGCTAAATTAAACTCTCTTGCCTTTCCTTTGGGAATTAATTTTTCGACAAAGGACCAAACCATTGGATCTGTTCTGGCGCGTGCTTTCCTAGATTTAATTTGAAAGACCCTTTCAACGACTCTTATTACATTTGTATCGACGAGCGGTAGCTGTTTACCGTAAGCCAAGCAGAGAACGGCATTAGCTGAGTACGGGCCTACACCTGGAAGTTTTAAAAGTTCGTTTCTGTCTTCTGGTACGCTCCCTTGATAATTTTCTACAATAGTTTTTGCTAACTTTATCAGCAATAGCGCTCTTTTTCTCTGCATGCCTAGCGGTTCAATAATTTTTTCCAATTCTTTAATTTCTGCGGAGGCCAATTTTTCTGAATTTGGATAACGCTTTATCAGTTCCTCAAAAAGTTCCTTAACTTGACTGCGCGTAGTTTTTCTTAGAAGAATTTCTGCTAGAAGAATTTTATATGGATCTTTTGTTTCACGCCAAGGAAACTTGAGAGCGTTTTTCTTGTGCCAGATTAAAAGTTTTTTTGCAAATACAGCTTCTTCCTCCATGTATATACCTTTAAGTTTGTTTAAAATAAAGTTGAAATTATGAATGTTGATGTAGAAGTAACTAAAAACGAATACATGGAAATTTTGGGTTTCATCACTTTCACCTACTTTTCAGGTAAAATTGCAAAGGTCAGCGGGCTTTTCGGCGGAGTTAGAGCCCTTGGAGAGTATCTGGAAAATTTCGTTTATGGAAAGATAGCAGAGGTTGCTCTGGCTAAATTTTTAGAAAGGGAACTGAAAATAAAGGCACTTACCGATCTTGATTTGCCAGACTTCATTTTGGGCGAGTATCTCCCAGATATTGTAGCATTCTCCGTGAACGGTAACGCATTCGTCCCAGCAGAATTTTGGATTGAAGTAAAAGAAGTAAGAAGAGGGCAAAAATGGTTCTTAGTTAGCGCTTCTTCCGTTAGGAAGAGGCCGTACGATGCTTACGTAGCAGTTTGGGTGGGGTTACCCGACGAGCACGTGGCATGGCTAGTCAGCAATGTTGATGAAGCGAAGAAAAAAATGAGCGAGCAGTGGAAAGAAAAAATTAGAAGCTTGTCGGATCAAATCGAAAAAATTCCCTGCAGAGTGGTGGGGTTTGCTTCGTGGGAGGACGTCAAAAATGTTTTGAGAGCTAGAGAGGGAGACAGCAGAGCAGGAGACGAACTAGACGAAAAATTTGGAAAGAGGCATTGGTATTACTTTTCTGGAGAAGAAGCTACTTTCGATCCAGAAGATCCTCGCTGGAGAGGTGCACAAGTAGGGGAGAATGTCGGATTCTTTCTAAGAGGAATGCAAACGGCGAGCGACTGGATAAAATTTAAAAATTTCATTGCGAATAATAAAAGGCTGGTTGATTTAAAGGTAAAACCTAAAAGAGGAGAAATCGCTAAGGGGTTTGAGGAAGATAGAAGAGAATGTTGCTTAATCCTTATGAAAAAGCAACTAGAAGAAATGCAGAGAAAATTCGGAAGCCTGAGAAGAAAAGAAAGCTGGTTCTCTCAACCCTTAAGATAGCATCAGCGGGGAGCGACGACTCTAAGAATTCGCAGAACGATTTCAGCAATCCGTTTTCCCGCTAAAGGCGGGACGGCTTCTCCTATCTGCCTTCGCACCTCAGAAAAGTTTCCTTCAAATTTAAATGTATCTGGAAAAGTTTGAAGTCTTGCCCTTTCCCTATTAGTAAGTTTTTGCCTGTGTATAAGGTAGTGATACCCATAAGTTCCACCACCACCCATTGCGATAACTGTGGGGGAGGGCACAAGCGGGTGAAGTCTCCTATAAATATTGCTCATCAGGCCAGTTACTTCGTATTTTGTTCCCCTAACAAACTCATGATTTTCTCCTGGAGGAATGCGCTTCATCCTCTCTTTCACGGAGTCTTTCTCCCTCGGTATCTCATTACTACCATCTTCAAAACGAGAGCTTGAAACTGGTCTTCTAAAGTATCCCAGCTCTTGCAGGAGTTGAGCATGAGACTCGGCCACTCTCTTTTTAAGTCTATCGTTTATCTCTGGAACAAGCCCATTCGATAACAAGTAGTCGTGCCAGACCTCAAACCTATACCTGCTCCAAACTGACGAAAGATATTCCTTAGCTCTAATTGAATTCACTTCTCTTATATATTTTTCAAATTCTAGCATACAGTTCCTGTATTCCTCGTTCAGATCTGTCAGCACTTTTCCTTCAAAAACTTCCAATGGCGTAAGGGGAAAGGTAGAAAAGAGTTCATCTGCCCCCTCCAATTTTCTTGTAGCCCACAATCTGATTGTTGTCGTATCTTGGCCAGCTGAGCTAAGGTTATTGAGGAGATCTTTCCTCAGACCGATGACGATTATCCTTTCTCTTTTTTGCGGAACGCCTATCTTGGAGAAGTCAACGGTCGAGGAAAAGATCAACTCATATCCCTGCTTTTGCAGGTCTTCCACACGCGGTACTTCTGACTTGCTAGTCTCTGTCCAGCGCGATTTAAGGTTCTCAAAATCGTCAATTATTTGCCTTAAAGCAATCCCCTTGTTTGCTGAGGCCAGCCCCTTCACGTTTTCAAAAACAAAAATTTTTGGCTGGAGAACAGCAAGCGCTCGAATGAAATAGGTGTAGAGCCTGCCACGCTTAACTTGTATCCCTTTTCTTTTTTCGCTCCCTCTTATGATGGAAAAATCCTGACACGGTGGCCCCCCTGTGATGATATCGATCTCCCCAGGATTTGCAATTTTTGAGAAGTCGACCGAACCTATGTCACCCACAGCAACGCTAGGCACGACTACATTCTTTGTGGTTGACAGCTCAAGTCCAAAATTTTTAGAAAATGTTTGACATGCAGGTTCGAATATGTCATTCGCCCAGATTATCTCAAAAGAGCCAGTTAGGCAGAACCCCAAGTCCAGCCCACCACATCCAGAAAACAGTGAAACTAGCTTGTATTTCATAATATCACTTTACCTTTTGCTAATAATTTTATCACCTTCTTCGAGCTCGTTATTTTCTAAACACAATCTTTTTAGTTTCGGATGAAAATATTTTCCGTCCTTCGTCTTTTTTAAATAGTAAATTTCAGCATAAACTTTTCCGAACTGCTTTAAGCTTTCATATTCTTTAACAACGGCTTTGCTCAAGGCAGAAACTTTGGTATTATTTTTTAAAATAAATGAACCTTTTGAAAATACCGTGTTGCTACCACTTTTTTCGAATCCAATTATTTCTTCTCTAGCCTCCTTCCAGTTTTTTATCTTTAGCCAGTTCCAGCTTCTGTTAATTTTGAACAAATCATCTAAAGAACCTTCGTAAGGAGAGTAAAGATTCTTGGCAATCAAGCCCTCCCAATTATTTTTAAGAACTTGCTTCCAAGCTTCGTCAAAATTGAAAAATCCCACAGAAAGTTTTATGAATTTTTTGTTTTTCAACTTTTCGTCAAAGAGCTTGAACAAAATTTTTCTTCTTTCGATTAAGGGAAGCCTTGTCAAGTCAACTTTGCCGAGCTTCAGCAAGTCAAAAACAACATAGCTAACTTTGTTCCAGTTCTTTCTTTCCTTTATGTCTATAGAGCTCCCATTTTCCAAGCATATCTCCCCGTCAAGTACGGCATCTACGCCTTCCAGCTCTTCTTTTATGTGGTTGAACTTAGAAGTATTATCGACTCCAAACTCAGAGAAAAGCTTTCCGCTTACCCAAAGTTGCCTGACGCCGTCATACTTCCGCTCAAAAACCCAACCATCGCTCAAAACCTTGATATTTTCCAAGCTTATCGAGTAAGCCTTCATCATTCAAATCACCTCTACCTTTATTCCAGTAATATTCTCTATTTCTTCGAACTTTTTTCTCTGTTCAGGCCTAATGTATTTTCTTCTCCCTTTCTTCGACTCAATCAGCCTAACAATTGGAATTTGCCTGCCACATGCACAGCTACCCTTTTTTAAAAGAACAAGATCTACTGGCCTTGAAACGGCGCATCTCAAAACAACATATCCCATTTTGCTGAACTTTTTCTTCAAATAGTGCTCCCTGCTCTTTCCTACGATGTACATCTTGTTCACAGCTTATCACCACCAATCCAGTAGCTCTTTATTTCAGACGGATCAACTTCCCTTAAAGAGCTCCTGAAATGCTTCAAGACTGGCCTAGAAAGCGTCCCGAATTCTTTTCTCAACTTGACGTAAGTTTCTGGTAGATATTTTTCGCATTTATCCCTGAAATCTTTCCAGTCGATTACCCTAACAAAAGGGTAAAATCTTATGTTGTTCCAAACTCCTTTTGTCACGCCGTTCAAAGCTATTACGTGAATTTCTCCCCTTCCCTTGAACCTAATTTGCCTTATGTAAATCAAGTGCGCTATGTCTTGGAAGGTAATTGGCTTCATGCAGTTCTTGCACTCAACTATTATCAAATCGTTTGGTGAGTTTCCGTCTTCAATTTTCTTAAAAGCCAGGCCGTCGAGAACTGCTAAAAGCTGCCTTTCTTCATTTTCTGACTTCTTGTCTTCTCTTATGTTGTAGTCAAAGATTGGAAAGTGTTTCCTGTATTCGTATCCCATTTTCTTGTAGAGCTCCTCGACTATGAGCTCCAAAACCTTTCCAGATTCGTGAACGAAAGAGCGCTTGAGGCAGTACTTGTCGTATATCCTCATGAACTGCTCTGAATTTAAATAATTACTTAGCTGGCCTTGGTATCTCGGCAAAAAGTAAATCTTTAAGTCGGTAGAAAACTTGTGAACCCTTACGTATCCTCCTTCCTTTGCAAGCTTTGTATCTATCCACTTGCTTATGCTCTTCGTGTCAAAACCCAATTCCCTTAGCTCTAAATTCGTGACAAATCCCTGCGAGCCAAGAAGTGACATGAAGGCTTTTATTAATCTTTCTGGAGCTAAGTCGTTCTGAAACAGATACTTCCAGCAATCCTCCACTGTAATACCGTAAACCCTGCCCCTTGCCGTTCTAAATTTTAGGCAGGTAATTTTTCCCTGCGCATAGAGCTTATAAAGAGTGCTCGCAACGAACCTGTTAAAAACTTGTAAATCTTTAAAGTGCTGCGTGGCGATTCCAGTTTCATCGCTTTCCCAGATATTTTGGGCCAAATCTGCAACTGTACAGGCTCCTAGCTTGCACAAGCTCTCATATATCAGCTGAGTTATTCCAGTCTTACCACCTCTCTTTATAAGTTTGACTAAAGGCCTTTTCAAGAGTTTCTCTCCGTTAGCTTTGCCATTATAGTAATCTTTATTTCTTGTCATAATTATTTCTTTATTACTTAAGTATTTAAATATTGTATATCTTCATTATTACATTATGAAAGTAAGGGCAACTTTTCACATAGATAAAGAACTTCTTAAAAAGTTTAAACAAAGGGCAATTCAAGAAGAAAAATCGTACTCAGAACTTTTGGAGGAATTAATCAAAAAGAAATTAGGAGAAAGATAACTCTTAACGGCAATTCTAACGGCAAGTAAGTCTTATGAATAACCTCAGACAATTTATTCAATATGAGTTTTGAATTGAGTTCTAGAGAAGGCGGGCTTGGAAGGAATTCAAACCCAAATTCAACCAAGTATTCGAACTGGTATTCAAACTCCTTCTACCCCACTAGAATTTTACTTCCACATCCTTTCTTTCTTCTTCCATAGCCTTAAAAAGTTCTAGTGGACGATAACCTAACATTTTCGCTATAAACATTTCTGGTATTGACTGTATTCTGATGTTGTAATTATTTACACACTCGTTGTAAAACTCCCTCCTATCAGCAAGCTCATTTTCTAACCCAGTTATTCTAGCCTGAAGTTGTAAGAAGTTTTCATTTGCCTTGAGTTGTGGGTAGTTTTCTGCAACTGCGAATAAACTTTTTATACCACTTGATATCATATCAGATATTTTAGCTTTCTCTGCTTGAGTCGAGGCAGTCATCCACCTAGACCTCAAGTTTGTAAGTTCTTCTAAAACACTTTTCTCGTATTTCATGTAACCTTTGCAAGTCTCGATAAGCTTTGGTAGCTCATCATGTCTTTGTTTTAATATTACATCTATATTAGCCCAGGCTTTATCGATATTCCTTCTAAGTCTTATCAACTCATTGAACACATAGACAAAATAAGAAAGAAATATTATGCCAGCTAGAACTACTACAGCCAGAATGATTATTTCGATTCCGATGGTCATTTCTCTCTAAAAAATATTATACTAATCCTGAGTATATTAAAATTACGAAAAGACTTCCAACTATTAACAACATACCGCCAAAAACTCCTAATACAGCTTTCCATTTCATGCTCTTCAAAAGTTCTTTCTCACTCCTGTCAGATATGTAATAGATGTTATCTTCACCTTTTTGTATCATCACGTCTCCTGTTTCAGCTTGTTCAGAAGCTTCTTCCACGAAGGGGTTGTCTCCAGCAGTGCCCATGATATAAAGCTTGTCTTTTGGTGCAATAAAGTACTCTCTAAACCTCATAGTTTTGTTTATACCAAAAAAATCTTCAAAGCTTATTCCGCGTGGCCTAAGGAATTGCTTCACTTGTTCAGGTGGATCAGTACCAAAACCACACTTAAACTCAAAATCTACGGGTATATCTATTTCTGCACCTTTTGGGTCAACAAGCACAAAACCAGTATCATCTTTAAGATAAAAATAAGTTCCTCTTTCTCCACTGTCTATAGTGACCCATTTACCACTTTTTCCAGACGATCTGTACTCTTCTACTGTGTATTTATAATAAACACAGTCGTTGTTAGTGATTGGACTTTTTAGAATTCTATTTTGTGCTGGAATTGCTTCACCGAAAACTTCTACTAAACCCATTGCTATCGAACGTATCTTAGAAGTGGGGATATCTTCTATCAATCTCTTTCTTTTAAACCATTTGAAACCTTGGAAAAACGTGTAAAAACCGAACACAAGAGCAATCAAGCTTGCTGCAAAGATATTATCGATTCTCACAGATAAAATTTTATTTTTTTGAAAACTAAAGTTTAAACCGAACTAATTGTTTTGAATACTTTCAGGTTTATTCCCATCCATACTTTCCAACTAGCGGAACAAAAACTACGGGTAAAAGTTTTTTTCTTAAAAATTTTCCATTTTTTGTTTTTTCGATCAAAACAAGGTCTTGATCTCCGTATGGCGACCCAACTACTGCAACTATTCTTCCTCCAACTTTAGTCTGTTCTTTCAATGGTTTGGGTATATCCGGGCATGCAGCACTTATTAAAACCTTATCAAATGGAGCCTGGTTAGGCAAACCTAAAGAACCATCGCCTAGCACAATCTTTACTTTACCACCATATCCAGCTTTTTCCAAGTTCTTTTTACCAAACTCATAAGCTTCAGGAACAATCTCTATTCCAAAAACTTTTTCCTTACTTTTAATTATCTCATAAGCATAAGCAAGCACTATTCCTGAGCCAGCACCAACTTCCAAAAACTTTTCTCCAGGTTTAAGCTCCAGAGCTTCTAGGGAGATTGCGTGCATTTCCCCTTTAGCTATGGGGTGCAGATATAGTCACATTACCCGGAATTGGAAGTGGTGTATCTAGATAAGCATCTTTTTTATATTCTTCAGGCACAAAATCCTCTCTTTTGACTTTTAACATTGCTTGCTTAACCTCTTTGCTACGGATATACCCCTTCTTCTCCAGAGCTTCTACCAACTTTTTCCTCTCTTCCTCAAAACTTTTCATAGTTTATAATTACATCAAACAATATTTATTCTATGGATGTTTCTAAGGTAGCTGAAAGCATACAGAGCATGAAAGTTCAAGGTGCTAAAGAGATTGCTTTGTATTCATTAAAATTCTTGAGGAAGTTCTGCAAGAAGTATGGATTTGGTTTGAAGTTTGAGGTTGCAGCAATGATTCTAGAGCGCGCAAGACCAACTGCGGTAGTTTTGCACAATTGCTTAGAAATTTTGAAAAAGAAAAGGAGCGTCAAAACGATAGATTATCTCATCAAAAGACTAGAAACTTCTACTAGAAGAATTGCAAACATCGGAAGTAAGCTCATTGTTAATGGGCACACAATAATGACTCACTGTCATTCTGGCGAAGCTCTGGCTGTTTTGAAGAATGCTTGGAAAAAAGGAAAAAATTTCCGTGTTTTTGCTACTATAACAGAACCTCTTGAACAAGGAGCGAAAACTGCTAAAGAACTTTCTAAGATTGGAATACCTATTACACTCATTACAGATAATGCTGTTAGCTATTTTATGAAAGATATAGATTGCGTGGTAGTTGGAGCAGATGCTATAAGAGTTGTTGAACCTAAAGGTGTAGTGAATAAGATAGGTACGAAAAACCTTGCGTTGGCAGCTGCAAGAGAGAAAAAACCATTCATAGTTGTTGGTAACACTCTAAAGATAGATAAGAGGAAAAAACTTGTGATAGAAGAAAGACCAGCACAAGAAATTTATGCTGAAATTTTTTCTAAAATTAACACCAAAAAGATTAAAGTGAGGAATCCTGCTTTCGACTTGGTAGAATTTGATCTTGTTTCTTACTTGGTGAACGAAAAAGGAATTTTCACACCAAAAGAATTTATGAAAAGGTTTGGGTGATGGTATGCGCTATGAAGACTATGTAGACCTTGGTTATAAACCAAGCAGAGAGGATTTGGTGTGTGAGTTCTTTTTAGAGCCCGCAGAAAGTTCGAGCGTAGAAAGAGCAGCTGGAGCAGTTGCTGCAGAAAGCTCGATTGGAACCTGGACAGAAGTGAAAACTGAGAAGAAGTATGTTAGAAAACTTGCTGCAAAAGTTTTTGAGATTGAGGGAAAAAGAGTAAAAGTTGCTTATCCTGTTGAGCTCTTTGAACCTGGAAACCTTCCTCAGATTCTCTCTAGCGTGGCAGGAAATGTTTTTGGTATGAAAGAGATAAAAAGTTTAAGACTTGTCGATTTGACAATTCCGGACAAACTTCTCAAGAGCTTCAAAGGTCCAAAGTACGGAATAAAAGGGATAAGGAAAATCTTTAGAATAAAGAGACCTTTACTAGGAACGATAATAAAACCTAAAATTGGGTTAAGAACAGAAGATCATGTAAAAGTTGCTTATGAAGCTTGGGTTAACGGTATTGATATAGTAAAAGACGATGAAAACTTGAGCAATCAAAACTTCAACAAGTTCGAGAAAAGATTAGAAAAAACTTTTAAAGCAAAGGAGAAGGCTGAAAAAGAAACTGGTGAAAAGAAAGCATACATGATAAACGTTACTGCAGAAACGCAGGAAATGCTAAAACGTGCTAAGGCTGTGGAAAGAATTGGAAATGAATATGCGATGGTTGATATAATTACTGTAGGTTGGTCTGCATTACAAACTTTAAGGAATCAAGATTTTGACCTTGTCATTCACGCTCATAGAGCAGGACATGCAGCTCTAACAAGAAATCCTGAGCATGGTATATCCATGAAAGTTATCGCAAAACTTGCAAGAATTGCTGGTGTAGATCAGTTGCATGTAGGTACAGGAGTAGGAAAAATGTTTGAGAGCAAGGAAGAAGTTTTGGAAAATTGTAAAGCATTAAAAGAAAGAATGTGGAAGTTTAAGCCTGTTATGCCTGTGGCTTCTGGAGGGTTACATCCCGGCCATATACCTCAACTGATAAAAATATTTGGTAATGACTTTGTCGCTCAAGCTGGTGGTGGAATCCACTCCCTTAAAACAAGAATAGGCGCTATCGCAATGAGACAAGCATTAGATGCCGCATTAGAAGGAATTTCGCTAGAAGAATATGCTAAAACGCATAAAGAGTTAAAACTAGCGCTCAAGAAATGGCCTTCCTAAGCATTTATTTTTAGACAGCAAAATTTAACTTATGAAAGAAGGAAGTTGCACTCCTTACATACTTTTTGTTGTTATAGTCATGCTAATTGGCTTTTGGATCTTCCTAAAATTTGTAGAGAAAAATTTGTGTATAACACCTGTAACGATAGGCACAACAGTTACATCTACAACTTCAACAACCACAATTCCAATCCATACACCTGAGAAAATCCGTTCATGTAAAGTTGATACAGACTGCACTTGGCTTTCTACAAATTGCTGCCCAGAAACAGCTGGAGCTAATTGGGAGTGTATAAACAAAAGAAGTAATGTTACATGCAGTGGATTCATGGTTATTTGCCCTCAGGTAATTTCTCCCAAACCTTCTTTGCCATGCAAATGTATACAAGGAGTGTGTAGTGTAGCATGAACTTGAAAGCAAAGTTCTTAGGCTTAGAATCAGGTGGTAAGCCAATAGTAATTTTGAACGTGGAGGATGCAGGAGACTTAGGTATACATAGTCTTGATAGAGTTAGAATTTCTTACAAAAAGAATTATGTAACTGCTATAGTAAACGTGACAGAAAAGATAGTAGAAAAAGGCACGATAGGCTTGTATGAGGAAGTAAGAACAGTTCTTGGGTTGGAGAAAGAAGAAGTAATAGAAGTGGAAGTTGCAAAATTCCCTCAGTCCCTTCATTTCATCAGGAACAAGCTAAAAGGAAGAAAACTGAATTATGAGGAAATAAAGCAGATTGTTAAAGATGTTGTTGAAAGAAACTTAAGCGACATAGAAATATCTGCTTTTGTTACTACTCTCCACAATACTGGGTTAGACTTGGACGAAGCAACAAGCTTATCGCTTGCTATGGTCGAGACTGGAAAAAAGCTTAAACTAAACAAGAAAATTGTTTGCGACAAACACTCGGTTAGTTACGGAACTCCTATACTAGTTAGAGAAGACGGAAACATAAAAATTGTTAAAATAGGAGAGCTGGTAGACGGAATTATTAGAAATTCAGGAAATGTTTTAAACTTTCCGGACGGTTCTCAGTATTGTAGAGTAGAGGGGGGTTACGAAGTTCCAGCGTTTGATGAAGAACTAAATGTTGAGTTTAGACGGGTTACTGGTGTATATAGACATCCTTCACCAAAAAAGATGATAAGAATAACTTTGGTTGGAAATAGACAGGTTGATGTTACAGAGGCCCATAGTGTTTTTAGACTGAATGACGGAAGACTGGAAAGTATCCCGACGCGAGAGATTAAGGTAGGAGATTTCTTAGCAGTACCCCGAAAGGTTATAGAGAACGACAAAATAAAGGAGATAAACCTTATAATGGAGTTGTTGAAGTTACCGAGCAAAGAGGTCTCACATATTTATATAACTGGTTTAAAAGATCCTGAAGTTAGAAAGTATCTTACCAAATCCCAAAAAATCAATGGCTTAGTTCCGATTAATCTGCTTAGAAAAGTTAAATGTAACTTACCAAAAAGAGGACTAAAGCTGAAAATAAGATATGGCAAGCCTATCAATGCACTGATCAAGGTAAATAAGGATTTTGTTAAACTCCTCGGCTATTACATTGCTGAAGGATTTATAAATGAAAACGGTATTTCTATTGACTTCGGCTCCCACGAAAGAGAACTGATAGAAGATGTCAAAAAGTGTGTGAAAAGAGTTTTTGGTATAAATGCTACAGAAACATTTCCTCATAGAACTGCAGTCCATGTATGCATATATAATAAGCTTCTTGCACTCATCTTTGAAAAGGTATTTAAAGTAGGTAAAAGGTCTAACGAAAAGGAAATACCTGCTCTAATTTTTAACACCTCTCCCCAACTTCAACTTGAGTTTTTGAGGTCGTATTTTTTGGGTGACGGATATTTCAGAAGAGGGTATGAAGCTACGGCAGTTACTGTAAGTAAAAAATTAATTATCGGAATAACTTATTTACTATCAAATCTTGGGATTTCTTTTACTGTTTCAAGCAGACTTCCTGGTTACAGAAAGTTTCCACATAATCTTTCTAAAACAAGAAGATCCTTCCTCATTTATACTCAAGCAAATAAATTGTTAGAAAGACAATCGACTACAGCTGCTTATTTAAATTTTCTTCCAATAAGAGAGAGTAATCTAGCTCTTTTAGCCCATAATCCATTAATCAAAGGATGGGAAAACAGGAGAATTTTAAAAAGGCAAGGGTATATAACTTTCGAAAAAGTGCAACAATTGCTTCAAAATTTGGACGTAGAAAAGGCTAACGAAAAGGAGATAGAACTTCTGAAAGAGTTAAGAAAAATCGCTAAAGGCGAGATTGGTTTTCTTCCAGTGAAAAAGTTGGAAAAGATAAACAGCACCAGTAAATATGTTTACGACCTTTGTGTAGAAAAATATGAAAATTTTATTGGTGGTAACGGTCCCATATTCTTGCATAATTCTGCAGGTGGCGTGCCAGGAGATAAGACTACTCTGTTCCTTGTTCCTATAATTGCCTCTCTCGGCTTAACAATACCAAAAACATCTTCTAGAGCTATTACTTCACCAGCAGGAACAGCTGACAGGGCAGGATGTTTGATGCCAGTCAACTTGACTATTGAAGAAATGAAGAAAGTAGTAGAAAAGACAAATGGCTGTATAGTTTGGGGAGGCACTTTACAGCTAGCTCCTGCAGATGATATTTTCATTCAGGTAGAATATCCTCTTGGTATAGACCCTCTTCTTCTACCGTCTATAATGGCAAAGAAAAAAGCGGTTGGAGCTACTCATTTGGTGATAGATATACCTACTGGCAGAGGAGCAAAGATTAAGACTATAGGAGATGCTGATTTATTAGCAAAAGATTTTATAGAGCTTGGGAAGAGAGTTGGAATAAAAGTTCAGTGTGCTGTTACTTATGGTGAGCAGCCTGTAGGCTATTCGATAGGCCCTGCTCTTGAAGCAAGAGAAGCTTTAGAGGTTATTTCAAGAAGAAGAGTTGTAAGCGATTTAGAAGAGAAGGTGTGCTCTTTGGCACAGATACTCCTGGCTATGGTAGGAAGAAGAAATTCCGAGAATTTAGCTAAGGCTGCATTAAACTCTGGGAAAGCTATGAAAAAACTCTATGAAATAATGGAAGCTCAAGGAGGAAAAAAGATAAGTCCTGAGGAAGTAGAAGTAGGCGAGTATAAACTAGATATAAACTCGGAGAAGAATGGGAGAGTATTGTGGATTGATAATGGAGGTATATCCGAGCTTGCCAAGGCAGCAGGAGCACCTAAAGATAAGGGTGCTGGTGTAATTTTGCACAAGAAGTTAGGAGATCCTGTAAAGAAAGAAGAGAAGATTCTCACAATCTATGCTGAAAAGCTGAGGAAGCTGGAAAGAGCTTCTAACTTATTAAAAGAAGAGGCTCCTGTTGGCGTTGGAGAAAAGAGGGAAATGTTAATCCATCGAGTAAGAGAAATACCAGTAACAAAAAAGATGTTTGTTTTGGAAAGATGAAAAAGTCTCTGAATTCTTCATCGACTTAAGGATTTACTTTGTTAGAGTTATTGATATTGTTGAAACGTTTATCTTTCCTTTACCTTCGGGCAACTCTTTTTCTTCTGTACCAAGCTCTATATTCTTTATCTTTACGCCGGTCAGGAACCTTCTTCTTACTATTTCTGCAACATCCACTGCCTTGCTTATGCTTTTTCCACGTGCTTTTACATGAACTTCTTCTTGTCCATTGTTGAACTGAGTTATTACTCCTAGCACGTATGCCATGCTAGGCTTCCTGCCGACGTATATGACATTATCTTGAGTTGCTTGATTTGTTGCCATTCACTTACACCTCCTTTGATTTTATTGTTTTAACAGCAAACCTGTATTCTAATGTATATTGATACTTGAATAAAAAGCTTTATAAGTTTACTTATAAGCCTTTTTCAGCATAGACCTAGCAGTCTTTATCTCTTCCTGTGCTTCTTTTACATCCTTAGCTTGGGTAGCACTTGATAGGGCTTGTACAACTCCAGCAGGGAGTAATGCCCCAGATTCTCTTACGATTCTATTTGCTTCAGTTTTAATAGTTTCTAAGGGTGCATTCTCTAACTCTTTTAGCTCGTCTACAACTCTTTTGTGTACTTCGGCTGCTTTTCCTACGTACTTTTTATATTCTAATCTTTCCCTTCTTATAACTCCAGCTCCTCTGTAGAAAACTCCAGCGATAAATGTCACAGCAAAAACAGCTACTGACCAGGCTCCCATGAAGCTGAACAAGACCCAAACCATTCTTGTAAACCAACCAACAGGAATCGTTATAAACGTTATTATCAGTGCAAGAATTCTGTTGACATTCGGACCTACATTGGTGAAAATATTTAGGCTTGCCAAGAAAGCCCAAACAAGGGCAAAAATCCCAGCAAAAGGAAGTATGAACATGTATATGATTGCTGGCACGTACGAGGTCCATTCACGCGGCAAACCAAGCATCGCAAAGACATCGACAGCATAAGAAGGAAGTGGATATACTTTAAAGTTTTCAGGAACTTCCAAGTAAGTTGGGTAAGGAACAAATTGAGGTATAATAAAGACCAGTGCAACAGCTATCAGTAGAGCAATAGATCCCCACGGCATACCACCAACACTTACTCTTGGGAACACGCCACCAATAAGAAGAAGGATTATCACAAAAGCAACGATGAATATAACACCAGAAAACTCAACAAGAATGTTAGAAATATTTTGAAAGACATCTCCTTGGGCAATTGCAACTTGTGTAATCAACAAAAGGATTACTGGAAATAATGCCAACAGTTTTTTCATAAATATTTTTTATATTTTTAAGTATTTAAAAGTGGTTGTTATTTCTTTTTCTTCTCTCTTAACCCAGAGGATGTATAAGCCAAGATTGCGCCAAAGACGATAATAACAAGAATTCCAAAATAAGCCAGTATCTTCTGTACATCTTCTGTAAAAAGAAAAGAGGCAGAAATGACATAAAAAGCAACTACGAGAGCTATTACAGCATTCAAGTTTCTGTTGAAAATTCTTAGCTTGTTCAACGTACCAAAAACCAGCAGAAAAGAGAGTAAAAAGAGCAACAACTGAAAAACTAGCTCAAACATTCAACCACCTTTTTCCAAGGATTTTTTATACTCTTTATACTTCGAGTACCATTCAACATCACTCAAATCCTTCTTCAACTTTTTTGCAAGTATTTCAAGTTCTTTTACTATGTTATCTAGAGCAGGAAGGAGAGAAGGATCTTTTGGGAGCTTCCCCAACAGCTCTTCACCCTTTTTTTTCAATTCTTCAAACCTTTTTCTATCTTCTTCCGTAGAATACTCCCATCCCTTTGTTAAAGTCATCTTTATAGTGCCGTATATAAATAAGGCAGCAAAACACGCAACTGCAACAGCTGCGCCGAAATTTGCTAAGTATCGTGTTATCCCGAGCGAGTACATGCTTGTAATTACCAAACCTGAGAGCACTAAAGCAGTGATAGCGTCTAAATTCTTATTTTCGCCAAGTATCTTAGATTTTCTTAACAAGGCAAAGAACAGAAGGTAGAACAAAACAAAAGGAAGGAATATAGAGAAGATTAGCTCTTGCATGCTTATACCAAAAACTTCCATAAAATTAATTAGCTTATCGCAGAATAAAAGCTTCTCAAACGAAAAACATTTTTATTTTCTTCATTCCAACTAAGAATAAATGGAAGCAAAAGATTTGCTCAAAAAGTTTGGCTTGAGCGAGTATGAGGCACTTGCCTATTCAACGCTTCTCTCCTTAGGCTCGGCAAAAGCTAGTATAATAGGAAAAGATTCTGGAATACCCCAGTCAAAAGTTTATGAAGTTTTAGAGCAGCTTGCAAACAAGCAGCTTGTAGAGTTCGTGGGAGGCAGACCAAAAGAGTTTAGGGCAATTCCCCCGCAAGTAGCATTGACAAACCTTTTGGAAGAAAGAAAAAGTGAGTTGAAAGAGTTGGAAGAATCAATCAAGCTTTTACAATCGATAAGACCTATTAGAGAAAATGTAATAGAGGGTATATGGACAGCAAAAGGAAAAGGTTTAAAAGAATTTGTAAATAGGGTTTGTGAAATGTTTGACAGAGTAGAAAAGTATGCTTATGTGATAAGCAGAGATTTCACCTATTCACCAAAGCTAGGCGAGGCAGTAAAAAATGCTGTGAAAAGGGGAGCTACTGTAAGAATAATAGCTATGAGGGGCATAGACGAGAAAAATTACTACCAAGCAAAATGGTACCATTCTCATAAAGTTCAGATAAGAATTTTTGTTACTAATGTACATCCAAGGATTATGGTTGCTGACGGTAAAGAGGTGCTAATAAGATTAGACCATAATCCGATAAGGCAAGAAAAGTTTCCGTTTACTTCGTTATACTCTACAGACCCAGCTTTAGTAAAAGTTTTTGATAGCTATATGAAAAGCATTTGGAAGAGTGCAAAAGAAGTAAACCTAGATGATTTTAAGTTTTCTTAGATTTTTGAGTTAGTTTCCTAGTAAATTCTAAGAAATCTAGGATAGACTCAAATTCTTTCAATTTCCTTCTAAGCCTTTCTTTCAGTGCAGCTCCTTTCAAAGAAGGGTTTTCACACATTTTCTTTAGTTCTGAAATAAACTTTCTTGCAACAGAAATTACTGCCTTTGCCAAATCTTCTGAATTTTTTGTTTTCCTCATAGCTACTATTAGGTGGTGAATTAAAAGTATAAGATTTTTACCACCGATGGTAGTAAATTTAACTGATGGAAAACTTCGCAAACGATTACTCAAAAGAAGTTTGCAAGCTCTATCTAAAGATTACAAATAAGTACGACTTCTCTGGAATATGTTTCAGATACCTGCCACGCATGCTTTTCATTTTTGACATAGACCATACACTTACTACTGAGAACTTGTACGAGAGATTATTTGAGAATATGAGGAACAGAAGAGTGAAAGAGAAAGTAAATTTGTTGAAAAGGCTTTTCTTAAAGTTAGTTTGTGAGCATGAAAATAAAGGATGGGGAGAACTTTTAAATCAAGAGTTGATAGAGACGAGGATGAACAAGGAAGACTATCTAGAGGCGAGAGAGAAGACTGTAAAAGAAGCAAAGCTAACACCAGGAGCTTTACAAGCTAAAAATGAATTAACAGAGATGGGTTTTACCATAGCTCTAAACTCTGGTGAGCCTATTGATTTAGTCCAAGAGTTTGCAATAGAAAAGCTTTCTCTTCCAGCTACTTTTTGTTTTGGGTCTACTTTTGAATGGGATGAGAAAGGATACTTTAGAGGGATGCGCCACAATCTAGGCTACAACAAGCTAGAAGCTACACAAAACATTTCTAAGATGTTTGGTTGTTCTTCAGATTTGTGTATCTACTCTACTGACATAGATTCTACAGAAGAAATAGGAATAGAAGAGCCACTTTTTGCAAGAGGTGGTTTAGGGCTTTTTGTTGGAATTCCAAGAAAAGGTGAAAAAGAAACTTCCTACAATTTGCCAAAATATCCAAACATCCTTTACTTTGGCGATGCTTCCTTGAAAGAAGACTTGAGCAAAATAACTAATATCGTCAAGTCATGGCTGGTTGGTAGACTAACAACACTATTTGTTGATCCTTTCTCTTACTACAATCTCTGCTTAAGCCTCAGCGAGATTAAAAGGCTGAAAAGCACTTTAGATTCTTTAGACAAAGAAGTAATGAAGAATGGAATTCAGAAACTTATACAAAATACTAAGTTTATCGGCAAAAGTCTGGAGTTTAGATATTCTGAATTAGATTCAAAGTTACAAGATATGCTAGAGATGCTCGAGAGAAGCAAAGAGGAAAATCAGAAAAATATTATAGACGATATTTGTAATGAGATGGAAGCTAAAATTCCGGAGTGGCACTTTACTGAAGATGACATCGAGAAGATTAAGCGATATGCAGAAAATTTTAAAAGGTGAAAGATGGAAGAAAAAGCAAAGAAAGTTTTAGAGGACGTGAAGCTCTACACAGACTATTTAGGCTTTTCTAATACTTTTCAGTTATATTTAGACAAGGATGGTAGATTTTTTGAGGACAAAAGCATAAGAGGGCTCGCAGATTTTAAAAGCTATAAGTTTGTCATAAATTATGGCATACTCGATAAAAAATTTTTCTTGGAAGAGCTTGCATCTATTTTGGCATTTTTACAGCCTTATGCAAACTTTTACCAAGAAACTGGTGACGAGTTTAGATTAAGAGATAGCAAGCTCTTTCCAGGAGTTTGCAAGAAGGTGGAATTAGAGGTGGACAGACGTCTCGAGAAGGTCGGCTATAAGTTTTCAGAAGTAGAAGAAGAACTATTTTCTATACTTGCAGACGATTCTAATGCCGAACTGATAAAAGGGTTTAGAATAGCAGAAAAAATTGCAACTCTTATTCCAGAAGATTTTCCGAAGAAGGATTTGGTGTACAAAGCAATAATAAGAGCTGCAAACAAGTTTGATTCTCTAGACGAAGGTTTTGAAAAGCTTCTCAAGATAGCACATAGAAACATCGACGACCTTTATGTTCTAGCAGATCTAGCTGTTAGCAAGCCACCGTTGGATGTGATGGAAGTAGAAAATAAAGTTAACCTTATATACAGGCTGATAGGAGAAAAAGCTCAGTCCAGAGAGATAAAATCGAACCTAAAAGAACTTTCAAAACTTTTGGAAAGAGGAGGAGCTCCAAGAAAATTACTAGAAGCGAGTAAAAAGGTATGTTCCGAACTAGACAAAAGTTTACTGGAGTGGGACGTACTCTCAACACAAAATGAGCACAGCCTTCGTGAATTCTTGGAATCGGTAAGGTCAGAATTTATACTAGAAGTAAAACCTAAAGCAAAAGAGAAGTATGCTTAAAGTTGTTTAGTAAGATTTATGAAAGATTTAACAATCTTTAAAAATGGGCTATCTGGAACAGGTTCGAGTGTGTAACGGATTCCATACTTTCTAAACTCCTCTTTTAGAGAGCTTCCGTCTATCATCTTGATGTTATAATAATTTCCTATTCTTATTGCATTTTCATCAAACTTAGAGTTTGTTACCATGTAGGCCTTTTGTATGTTTAGGTCGTCTAGCTTCATCAAAAATATAGCTATATCATTTTTATCAATCTTTTCTTCGAAACTTCTATACTTACACTCAGCAGCTATACTAGTTCCTTTTAACTTACCATAGATGTCTATTTCATGTGAAACACCACTTTTACCAACCAGAATTTTATTTGTTTCTACTTCATACCCCTTTAGCTCGAAAAGTTTTGCTACCATTTTCTCGAATTCATACCCAATTTTATTCTTTTCTATCATACTTAAGCCTCTCAAGGACTTTTTTATTTACATCTTCTGCAAAATTTTCAAGAAGCTGTTGGAGTAAACCTCGAGCTAAGAAACCACCTGCAGCACCAAGGAGACCTACAAGCGCATAGCTCCAGAATGAATTTTTATTCTGTTCATTTTTTGTTAGACTTAGTCTGTCTAGGTAGCTTATAAAGAGTGCTTTATCATATGGTCTTAGCTCAGGATCTTCTAATATACTGTTTCTTAATTCTAGAGCAGCTTCTTTTGTGCCGTTAAGAGAAAAAACCTTATCATAAGTGTCCAATGTTTTAACAAGTCTGTCGAGCTCCATTTTTAGCCACTCTAAGCGGTAAAAAGTTCTTTGACTAAACTACTTACAACCAATTTCTTAAAAGTACTTTTTACAACCTCTTCTGTGGGCCTATATACACCTTTTTCCTTGTCCTTTCCAAGTTCTTTTATTAGGCCTGAAATAAAGTCTACTGTAACATCCCAAGGTTCTTTCTTATACTTTTCTATTATTGCCTCTACTACTGGCCTGTAAGGTTTAGGGAAAAAATCTAAGATAAAATCTTGTTTTAATCCATTATTTCTGGCTTCTGAAAGCAAGTACAAGCCCACTTTGAGCAATTCTTCTCTCACGTCTATTTTATCTTGCTGCTTTAGAATTTCAGCAAAATTCTTTAAAGAGTATGAAAGAGTTTCTAAAAAATTCGGTAAACTTTTTTCATATTTTACTTCCATATTTTTCCGCTCAATATTTTATCTTTCCAAAGATCCCTTATAGTTCTCTAGCACTTCCGCCAAACTTTCTTTAACAACTTCCTTGACAAGGTTTTTCAATTCACTTTGGTAAACTATTCCATTACAATCTTCTGAGCCACCTCCCCTTTTTAAGTATTTGGCTTGTTTCTCAGCAATTTTTTCTGCAAAATCTTCTTTCCATTTTTGGATTCTTGGTACAAGAATGTACTGAACTAAGAGTGTTGTACCAACACCACTTACAAACGCTAGCGGAAGTTTATACTTTTCTAATATTTGTACTATTTCAGACATTTTTTCACCTCCCTAATATTCCAGCAAAAAAGTTTGAGACAGTTTTCTTAAGTTTATAAGTGACAAACTGACCACCCACATAGCCAGCTAATGCATACTTGCCAGCAAGCTCACTACCTCTTTGATAAAGCATCCCTATTGTGCCAAGAAAATCTCCTGTTCGCGTCAAATAGTTAAACGAATCGCTAGCACTTTGTGCGCTACCTACAGCAAAAGCAATTATTCCAGCTGCCCCGCTAACTATTAGCCCACCTAACACAGGAACTAACCCGTTGTATTCTTTTATGAATTTTACAATCCTGTTCTGTTTTCTATATTCTGATTTGTACCTTTCCATCCTAACACCTCAAAGTAACTAAAACTTTGGAAAAGTTCGTGGGCTTCCTTTTCAAAAGCTCTCATGAGAAATAGTTGGAAGAGGAGGTTGGATATACATACCTAACTACTTTCAGTATCATGAGAAAATTTTTCTACCACTAAGAGTAGTGAATTAACTAAGAAGATTTTCCACGAACTTTTGAGGAGAAAACTCTTCTAAGTTTGAATAGTCTTGTCCATTGCAAAGAAACAGAATAGGCTTTTTCAGTTCATCTACAACAGAAAGTATTGCCCCTCCTTTTTCATTCACGTCTACTTTCGTGAATATAAGAGCATCTATCCCAAGCTTCCCAAAAAACTTTGCTTGTAAAACTGCATCGTTTCCTGTGAGACTATCTATCACTAGCACTTTTACATCAGGCTTATTTACTCTAATTATCTTTTCCATTTCACTCATCAAGTTTTCATTTGTATGACTTCTTCCTGCTGTATCCGCCAAAACAAAGTCTATACCATTCGCTTCTGCATGTCTTACAGCATCAAATATTACAGCAGCAGGATCTGCACCATACTTATGCTTTACAACTCTCGCACCTATTTTCTTTGCGTGTTCTTCTAATTGTTCTTCTGAACCAGCTCTAAAAGTGTCTGCAGCAGCAAAAACACAAGAATAACCTTTTTCTATCAGCCATTTTCCAACTTTAGCAAGACTTGTTGTCTTGCCACTGCCGTTAAAGCCTAAGAAGAGAATCAAGACAGGTTTTTTATTTTTTAATTTTTCTGTCAAGCTAAAACTAGGAACTTCTAGTATTTTTAGCATACTTTCTTTTAAAGCAAGCGTTATAACTTCTTTCTCTTTCCCTCTTTTTATTTCCTTTCCGATTAAACTTTTCTTTAAGTCGTTTTTCATCCTTTCTACAACACTATAAGCGACGTCAGCCTCTATAAGATCCTTACCAAGCTCGTTAAGTATAGGTTCTACGTCCTCTTCTGACAAAGTCTTTTCAGAAATTTTTTTGGTTATCTTCTCAGCAATTTTTTTGAACAAACCTTTCTTCTCTTTTGGTTTTGCTTTTTTAATTTCTTCTTCAACCTCTTTTTTAACTTCAGGTATTTCTTCAACTTTCAACTTAATCTTTTCTATTGCTTTCTCAGTTTCTTCTTTAGACAAGTTTTCTATTTCTTTTCTTAATTCTTCAGCAACCTTTTCTTTTTTTTCAACCTTTTCAGAAAACGATTTTATCATTTTCTTAAACTTTTCTTTCAAAAGCCCGAACATTTTACCAACCTATTTAGAAGATTTTCTCACAAGCTTCTGTATTTCAGAATCTATTTGTTCGAGAGCAAGAGAAGTTTTTGATATCTCTTCTTGAGTTTCGGATATGAGTTTTTCCAGCTCACTTTTCTTCTTTTTCAATATTTCAATCGCAGAATCAAAAGTTTTTTCAAATGCTACACCAGCACCCATCTCGACTACTAGCTTTTCCTTATTTGTCACATTTCCAAAAACATAAGTATCACTCCCAAGAGGAAATAGAAATCCGTCGTTTTTCTTTATTTCGTTTATACTTTCTATAGTGTTTTCTATTTCATTCAATCTAGCAACCATTTGGTCTCTATTCTTTAGCAAAGCATTTAACCTTACTTCTAGTATTCTGTGCGCCAAAACCTTTTCTTGTAATTCTTTATTTTCTTCCATTCTCCTCAGCTATTATTTAACACTATGCATAAAATTCTTTTCTAGATATTCAAGCCAAACTCCTTTCTTGCCACATCTCTTAGAATTCTTATCAAGTTTATTAGCTGGCTCTTTTTAATTGCTATAGCTCCAACAGACTTAAACTTGCTGCTAGATCTAATTAGGTTATCGTGTTTAGTTTGGTTTATTCTTACGAACTCTTCTTCCCCGCTATACCTAGGATGTTTGAAAACATCTATCCATAACTTCTCAGTAGGACTTAAATCTATTCTACCAACAAACTTACTTGGACCAACAGAATAGTAAACTTTTGCCGGGCCTTTCTCGTCATAATTAATCTTTTTTTCTATCAACATTCTTTCGCACAACTTTGCTACTGTATGTCTGTTGAGGTTTAGTTGGTTGGCTATTTCTGCTATTGTAAGGCCTCTTTCATTTTTATCGAGAAGCTCTTTTATTCTTCTTGCGTTTCTTGTATCGTACTCTTCTTCCTTAGATGTTATCTTTTCCATGTATGTTCTTTTGTTAGTAATAGTATAAAAAAGTATCGGAAGTACACCATAGAAATATTTAAATATAACTTAATGTATATAAATTAATGATTAGAAAGGAGGTGAGCAACATGCCATGCATAACTCTTTACACTTTCGATAAAGCGTTTAGCCTTCGTGAACTATGGGTAGCTTTGAAGAATGCTAAGCTAAACGGAGGGTGGATAACTTCAAGACCTAGTAAGTACAATAAACAAGAGTTGTTCATTCAATATTGGTGGTACGAGGATATAGACGATAGCGTGAAAAAGGTTTTTTCTGAAGAGGAAGCAGAAGATATAGTTACATTCTTGAAACAAAACGGTAAGAATAAAGTGTTAAAACGTGTTTACTGTTTTATAAATCTATTAACAAGAACTCTAGAAATCTACCGAGGTCCTGACAGCAAAACAGAAGAAATAGTAGCAGGTTTGGAAAAAATTTTGGGTACAAAGTTTAAACCTTTAAAACTGAGTTCAGAAGATTTACAAAAGATATACACCAACCATTCTTTAGAGCTAAAGCAAGTAATGTTCAAGAACATGGAAGGTCTAATCTACGAGGTTCTGAGAGGCAGAATGCTAGAAAACAATGAAAAGTTTAAAGAGTATATACAAAAGTTTAGCAACTGCTTGAGAGTAATAAGCTTTAGACCAAACATAAAGTTTCTGAATGGTGGTTGTAAGTATCAAGTAACGCTTAATGGCGACAAAGGAACTGTCAGGTTGTCTGGGAATGGAATCTTCAAGTGGAGACCTAGGTATGAAATCCGCCAGATAATCTTCTTAATAGCAGCTACCCTAGGAATTCTTGCTCAATGAGTAATTAATTAATAAGTCTATCAAAATATGTATTATGAAGAAAACAGCTTTACTATTTTTTGTTACCTTAGCTTTAGTTTTTACTCCTTCAGCATATGCTCAAATCCCATTGCTACCAGGTAATTTCACTTTTACGGTTTTATCTATATGGGTATTTCCTGTAAAATATTCCCCATACGGTGGAAACTTTTTATACCCAGGAACACTAATGACGGAAAACCATCCGCTTGGGCTTGAAGGCCATACTAAGGATTATTTGAACATAAGATGGAACGCTTCTTACAGCGATGGTAGCAGAAGGGATATTAATGTAGAATGTTATTTAAACACACCTACCCAAAAATGCATTAAAACTTCAGTTGCCGGTGAGGAAGATGGTTGTACAATAATGTTCCCCTCCTACGATTATAGCTCGTTAAATACGGTTATATGCAACTTTTCTGATCCGGTAAATCCCGTTTTGTATAACGGTACAGTAAATCGTTCCATCCAGCCAGTTGCATTCGAAGTTTCCGCACCCTTAAGCTCTGCGACCGTAGGACAAGAGTTTACATGGGAAGTGGATGTTGTGAACAGAGGTGCTTTAGCAACTAACTTTTCTGTAAATATTTCATCTTCTTTGCCAGGAGCAGTTTGGATAAGTCCTTCAGCAGGTAACACAAGCTTTGTATACTGGGGAGAAATAGCTAAGTTTTATCCAACCATGAACTTCCTCTTAGCTACTGCTCATACGTTAAAAGTTTTAGTAAGACCTGTTGCTGACGACAAGATAACTTGCGACTTGTCTACCCCATGTCCTTCAATTCCGTATGCTAGCTCAGAGTGCATGGACAATAAATGTTGGTACAAGTTAGAGATTCCAGTAAAAGTTGGAATTGCTAGCCTACCAGAGTTTGACGTACTCGGCTTATTCCAGATAATCCTGCTTGCTACCCTCATCTTTCTCTTAGCTATTAAAAAGTCTAAATACTAGTTTTTTCAAAGTTTTATTGATGCCTAAAATATCCATAATAATTCCAGCTTACAACGAAGAAAAGTACATAGGGAATTTTTTAAATCAACTTTGTAAGTGTTTTCCCTCAGAGGAGATAATAGTTGTGTGCAACGGTTGTACAGACAGAACTCCTGAGATTGTCAAAGGCTTTAGAAAGAAGAATGTCAAATCTCTTGTATTCAAGGAGAAAATAGGGAAAGGGGCTGCAATAGTAGAAGGTTTTAAAGTTGCTAAAGGCTCCTACATAGGCTTTGTTGATGCAGATGGTAGCTTTGGATGTAAACAAATAAAAAATGTTATCAAGGTTTTGGAAAATACAGATTGTGCAATAGCTTCTAAATGGAAAGGTCAAAGATTTTCTTCTGTACACTGGCCTTTTCTAAGAAAGTTTGCAGGAAGGTTTTGGAACATTCTAGTAAGGTTTTTCCTTCATTTACAATTGGAAGATACACAAGCAGGGTTAAAGTTTGTGAAAAAGTATGTATTAGATTCAATAGACATGAACTTTACATGCAAGGGGTTCGAGTTTGACATAGAATTTTTGAGCAAGATAAGAAGAAAAGGGTTTGAGATTAAAGAAGTTTATACGCCAGTTAAAAAGAGAGAAACAACAAGTTTTAGTTTTTCTCACATTCCCCAAATGTTTTTAAACTTGCTTAGATTGAGTTTAAGAATTTAGAAATTCTTTTTGATACTGCAGAGGCTATTAATACTGCTAACCCAACTATTGAAAGAACTTTTCCTGTCAAGTCGCTTAAGGTTTCAGCATAGTATATCCTCACAGTTTCATTTTTCGGGAAAATGAGCATGAAGGCAGGTGATGCCAAATAAACCTTTTCAGCACCTTCTACCTTCCAGTTTGGAGAATAAGAAATTTTTATTAATAAGGGGTTTTCTATACAAGAAGTCCTAATCTTTATTTCTTCGTTTGATACAAACTCTTCTAAAGAGCAATTAGCTTCTACAGGTATCTTAACTATTCTTGTCAGGTCATCTTTTAGTACAACTTTAAAGTTCTTTTCATCGTCAGAAAAAACAAGTGGTACATCTAGTAAGTTTCTGTTCTTGAACCATTCCAGCGATACTTTTTTCCAATCTTTAGTTTTTACTAGTACAGGCTCGTATTTAGCTAACTCAACATACTTTCCAGTATTGTTCACTTTGTAGATTTCTATCTCACCAAAACTTTTCAAAAATGTGTATTGAGGATTTATCCTCAAAGCATTTTTCAGCTTTTCAGAAGTAGCAACTATATAGTTTACGTTAAAGAGTTGTAAGTGAGGTGTCGCATTTTCTAAAGAAAATTGTGAACAGGTCATTCCTGGAATTGGACAAGTTGGTGTTTCAGAAATTTCCGACTGTATCCAAAACACAAACGGCGCATTGACTGCAGATTCTATCAGCAATCCTTCCAAAACAGGTTTTTTAGCAAAAAATGGGATAGATTCAAAGGCTCTTACTGTTCCAAATTTGTCATGCGCACGAGAAAATTCGTGAACTACTCTTCCTTCCGGCAAGCTTTGTAGGTATTTGTTTATAGCATCAAACTGTTGCCAGCCACTCTTGCTTTCGAACCCGCTATAGTTCCACTCTATCCAGTAGGGTATGTAAGATATTGCTTTAGCAACGAAAGCAATTGTTAAGACAAGAACGATTACAGGTAAAATGGGCTTTAACTTTTCGGAAGCTAACGGAACAAAAGCATAAGCTGACAAAAGACAAAGCATCAGTTGGAAGAACGGCAAGCACCTTGCATCTGTTAGTTTAAGGAAGGGTGTTATTTTGTACAAGATTAAGGAAACAAGGATTGTAAACAAGATGTAGTAAACTCTTTCATCTTTTAATCTAAATCCTGCTAAGGCACCAAAGAAAGCTAAAACTAGAGCAGGTAATAATGTAGTTGGAATAATTTCTTTTAGGTCTTTAATTTGCCACACATAATTGAGGGGAGTTCTGTACCCAGACTTAGCAAGGGCAGGAATAAACCAAAAGCTTACCAAAAGAAACACTAAAAAGTAAACCTTTAGAGGATACTTTAAATTTTTAACAGCTTCTCTCCTAGACTTTTTAAAGACGAAAAAAAGAGAGGATGCTACAGCAAAGAGTAGGGTGTAAACATGCGTTAGAGCGACGAAAGTCAAAAGCAAAACGTTTGTTAATAAAAGTTTGTTTTCCTTTATTCCTCTAAAAATCGTTCCTAAGAACAAAACTGTGAAAGCGAGACTAAGGCTATAAGAAAACTCACCAGCCAATGTGCTTGGAATATTACCTCCCCACATAGAGTTTCCTTCATTGAAAAGAAAGAGAAGTGCTAGAGTTGTGGCAATAGCCGGAATAGGGAACTTTAACTTCAATAATTTAGCAAACAAAAAGCATGCCACAGGTAGTAAGAAAGTTCCAGAGACTGTTACAAGCTTAAATGCTATGTTCAACGGGATTATATAGCTTAATAATACTGCGATTAAAAATGGTACAGGAAAGTAAAACTGAAACATGGGAATGCCAGCAAACCATCCTGGACTCCAACCAACGATTTTACCATTAGGTAATAAGTAGTCTTTCATGTAAGCTAACATATAGTTGAAAGATCCTGTATCACCACCAGCTATATGCGTATCTCTTAGTATTAGGCTTGGCTTAAAATAGTTCAAAAGAAATGTATAGATTGCTACCAGTACAAGTAGGTTTAGGACGCTTTCTTTTTTAAGAGCCACACTTCAAATTTATTTTTCATATTTAATAATTAATTACAAAGGGTCCGTAGTCTAACGGTTAGGACGCCACTCTTACAAAGTGGAGACCGCAGTTCAATTCTGCGCGGACCCACTTAAAAAGTATTTTGCTAACTCTTGTGGTAGTGAATCTCTATTCTTCGGATTAACTTCTATAACTTTACCAAAACTTTTAAATCGTGAAACAAAGTTTTTATGTACTACCGCTATAACTTTTTTATCAGAATTAAAAATTTCAAGAATTTTTTGTTTGAATTTCTCACTGAGGAATTCCATTTTCCCAATTTCATCTATTACGATTATCTCACAGTTTTTAATAGCAAAATCCAAAGCAGGTAGAGCAACTTTTTCAAAGCTTTCTAAGTCGATTGTATACTTTCCAAGCTTAGGACCAACTTTTTGATCTACTCTTGCTAAAATTCCTTCTGTATCAGAATAAACGTCTTTAACCACAAAACCAATTCTTTTTCCTTTACTCCTTACTTCAGGCGTCACAATTCCGCCAATCTTTACTCCCTTTTCTTTCAAAATTTCTATTGTCCTTGCTAAAACAGTAGATTTTCCTGAAGCAGGTTCTCCTGTCAAGAGAACTTTCATACAATCTTATTAAAATTGATAAATTTAATTTACAACTTTCGAGCTATAGAAAGAGTTCTTAAACGGATTAAAAAAGAATAGCGGGGGTTCCCCGAAGGTAAGCTACTACTTACCTTCTTTGGATTTGAACCAACGACCTTCGGGTTATGAGCCCGACGAGCACTCCAGGCTTCGAGAGCCCTGGAATTTCCAGAGGCTATGCTCCACCCCGCTATTCCTATAATATTTCAACACTTATCAGTTTATATTTTTGATATTATTCTTAAGTTTCTCGGTTTTCCTTTCTTTACCCTTATCAGCTTTAATTCCTGTAAGTGTCTTACAAGATCTCTAAAAGCTCTGTCGCTCACAGGGTTTGAGCATACTTCGCAATACTTCCTGTAAAGGTCGCCAGAACTAAGCTTTTTTTCTTTATCGATTATCTCTAGCAATATCTTTTCATGATCGTTTATCTTTTCTCTAAGAATTTTTGGCTTCACAGGTTCAACTTCTTTAAGAACTCTTTTTATATGATCTACTTTTACCATATCAGCATTTTCGCGTTCTGCTAATCTTCCAGCCTTCAGTAAACAGTCTAAGCCTACTCTGACGTCTCCACCCATTTGAACAGCACGATTGGCAGCAAGCAGCACAACTCCTTTCTCGACTGCAATAAAGGCATGCTTCGCCCTTTCTTCTAGTATATCCTTCATTTCCTGAAGTGTGTAAGGTTTGAATTCTATCTCTTCTATCGATAAGCTACTTTTTATCCTTGGTTCTACTTTAGCAAAGACATGAGGGTTGTTCGAAATGAAAATAAGAGTAATAGGATTTTTTACATATTGATCTATCCTAAGCAAGTCGTACAAAACAGAAACATCCCTAAATATAAGCTGGTCCACTTCGTCAAGGCAAACAACAACGCTTCTCCCCCACTTTTTTAATCCTTCTATAAGCCTTGACATTATTTCATCTTTTGACCAGCCATGTCTTTGCACAAACAATCCTAGACTAAGTGCAAGGTGAGAAAGAACGGCAGTAGCAGTTCTATGGTCCCAACAGTTTATGTATACAGTTTTTATGCCGGAATAGTCTTCAAACTCTCTAAACACATACTTTACTGTTGCAGTTTTACCTATTCCTGGAGGACCAAAGATGAAGGTGTTTTGCCTTCTGCCTTTTAAAGTTGCTAAAAGGTTGTCTGCTAAGAGTTTTATTTGATTCTCTCTATGAGGTAGAATTTCTGGCAAATATTCTGGGAACAAAATTTCTTCATTCTTAAAAATTTTTGATTCAACTTCCATGGTAATCAATTAAACTTTAATATTCATTTTAGCTCGATGAACCTCTTTACTACAAAATTTTTGTCAAGACTTTGGATAAACGGAATTAGCCTTGGACCAAAAGGCTTACCAATCAGTACAGTATAGGCTGCTTCAAAGATTTTAGAGTATGGGATTTTTACTCTTTCTGATATTTTTGCTATCTCTTCTTTTATTTCTTCATCTTTCCTATCTTCTTTTAAAAATTCTCCTAACTCTCTTAGCGCAGTTTTCTGTTCTTCTGAGAGTTTCTTCTTAACTTCTTCAGGAACGTATTCTAAAACTTTTATCTTCATATTTTCAGGTGCATAAAGGTTTACCCAGCTTTCTGCTTTTTCCAGCGTTTTTTCGAGCAACAACTTTTCCTTTTCAGAAAGTTCTTCTATATGCTGCGTCTTTCTTAAAATTTCTATAACCTTTTCTACCCTTTTTTCCTTTGGTACAATTTGTACAAGTATGCATGCAAAGTCAAAGGATATTCTGAAAGGCTTTTCTTTTGGCAAGGACTCGAGTGTTACGAGCTCGAAAAGTCTTGTAAGGTTTGCCTTTTCTCTCTCATTCTTTACAGACCTTCTCCCGTAGTAAGTTTCTTCTAACCTTTCATACTCTTCCATTAACCTTGGTATATCGCTCCATCTAAAGTCTCTTACTCTCATGGGGTCTTTTAAAAAGAGCAGCCTAAGCAATTCAGGCGTTGCAACTTTCATCCAGTCAGATGGATATACAACATTCCCAATAGATGCTGACATTTTTTTACCGTCTACTACCAAGTGCTCGTAGAAAATTGGCACAGGCATAGGAAACCTAAAAACTCTTTCTACTATTTCAGCATTTATCCAAAAAGCACTTCCAGGCACTATGTATTCCTTCCCGAAGCCTTCAGAACAAACTTGCCAATGGTACCACTGAGAAGCAAGCTCACTTTTGTACATAAGCTTGCCATTCCCGTGTAGGGGATTATCCTCACCCTCATAACCGCAACCTTTTGCCACAGTTGTTTTGAAAGCATAATCTTTACACACATAGTAAACTTTACCATTTTCTATTTTTGTTACTCTTGGGGTGATGATTTTGCCACAGTTCTTGCACACAGGTTGCCATGGGCTCCAGTCCTTTGGCAAGGGCCTATCTTTAGGCCTGTTCCTATTCTGTATTTCCACAATAGTTTCATAATTTTCCAAGATAGTCTTTATCTCATTCCTGAAATTTCCTTTTAAGTACTCTTCTCTCATGGAAAAGATTTTCATATCACTTCGAATGAACCGATTGACAACTTCAAGGTACTCAGACTTAAAGTGCTCTTCATAAGATTTATGGCAACCGAAAGGATCTGGAACTTCTGTAACAGGTACACCCAAAAATTCTTTATAGCTTTCAGGTACACCCTTAGGTATTTTTCTTAGCGGATCAACATTGTCAGCAACCCATATTAGCTCTGCATCAAATCCAGCATCTTTTAAGGAAAGGTATACAGCTTCACTTCTGATTGTATCGCTAAGTCTGCCTATATGGAGCACGCCAGAAACTGAGGCTGCAGTCTTTACTACAAATTTTTTAAACTTTGGTATTTCTTCATCGATAAAGCGAAACTTTTTCCTTTCTACAATTTCTCTTGCGAGCTTATCGGTCCAAAACTCGTATTTTTTCTCCATAAGATAAAATTCTTTTTAAATATCTATAAAAATGGGCGAGGAGGGATTTGAACCCTCGACCCCTCGCTAGCTTAGCTGCCCTATAAGGCGATTGAACACTTTGTGCTCCACCAGGCTAAGCTACTCGCCCAATATCATAAAATATATTTCTTTTCAATAATTTATTGAGAGAAATGTTTAATAAGTTTCTACTGCTAGAGCAGATAACTGAGATGTTAAAGAGAAAAGATTTTGATGTATTTGTCACTAGCGGATGCTTTGACATTGCTGCCAGAAGAGATTATCTGCTTCTATTGAAAGTTTTATTCAATGCAGATTGCATTTCACAAGAAAGTGCATTTAGTTTAAAGAGTCTGGCATACTTTCTTTCAGCTTATCCATTTATTGTAGCCTACAGGTGTACGAAGTTTAAGCTCCAAGACAATACTGTGTACAATCGTTTCTCTGTAGCAGTGATCACGCCACAAACGTTAGAATCTATTATTGATAGCATGTCATCAGCAGTCATAGCTAGCAAAGGAAAGCATGTAGTAGAAATAGACACAGAGTTACTCAGGAGGAAGAGGTTAGAAAACAAGTACACACTAGAGGATATGGCGAAAAGAATAGGTATATCCAAAAAGGCATTGTACGAGATAGAGCACAAGCGTGTGAATCCGAAAGTGGAGCATGTAGAAAAGATGGAGAAGTTGCTAAACACAAAGCTTCGAGTTAACCTGAGATTTGACCAGTCACAACCAGTCTATCTTGAACCAAAAGATAATTTTGAAAGAGAAGTTATCAAGGAGTTTAAGCGGATGGAAATAGAAACTTCTCCAGTGCGTGCATCAATTTTTAATATTGTCGGAAGAGAAGAAAGAGTTTTCACAACAGCTCTTTATGAGGACGAGGAAAAAGTTTTAAAGAGCTTGCAACATTTTAGGGAAATGTCAGCAGTAACTCTTTCTAAGGTTTTGTTCGTGGTTCAGCAATATAGAAAAAGGTGTTTAGACGGTTTGCCAGTAGTCTCAAAGGAAGAGTTGAAGGAAACTAGTAGAAAAGATTTGAAGAAGATCGTAGAATCTTCATGGGTTTAGAAGTACAAAGAGCAAACATCAAATCCTAGTTAGAATAAAATTTAAATATATGAATGTACGTATACTAATATACTAATAATCTTGGAGGTGTTCTGATGGCTCAGGCAATGATAGGTCAATTAGGAGGACAGCCAGTTTTGATATTGCCAGAAGGTACGCTAAGAACTACAGGTAAGGATGCTCAACGCAACAACATAGCTGCTGCTAAGGCAGTTGCTGATGCTGTTAAGACTACTTTAGGACCAAAAGGAATGGATAAAATGCTTGTAGACAGCATAGGCGATATAGTAATTACGAACGATGGCGTGACTATTCTGGAAGAAATGGAGATAGAACATCCAGCTGCTAAAATGATGGTTGAGGTAGCAAAAACACAAAATGAGGAAACAGGCGACGGTACTACTACTTCTGTGATTTTAGCAGGTGAGCTTTTGAAAAATGCTGAAGAACTTCTAGACCAAGAGGTTCATCCAACTGTCATAACTAAAGGGTTTAAGATTGCTAAAGAAGAGGCTTTAAAGATTCTAGATAAGCTGAGCAAGCCAGTCACACTCGAAGATACAGAGGACTTAAAGAAGATAGCAATTACTGCCATGTCTGGAAAATCTGTGGAAAAGGCCTCTCCAAAGTTAGCTTCTCTGGTTGTTGAGGCAGTAAGAAGTGTCGCAGAGAAAAAGGATGGAAAAATTGTTGTAGATACGGACAATATAAAAAGATTGAAGAAGCATGGCGCTTCTTCTGAAGAGACAGAGCTAATAAGAGGAATTGCTATAGACAAGGAAGTAGTTCATCCAGGAATGCCTAAAGCAATAAAAGATGCAAAGATTGCTTTGTTGGATGTTGCTCTTGAGGTAAAAGAGCCTGAGACAGATGCACAAATAAGAATTACGTCACCAGAACAAATGCAAGCATTTCTAGAGCAAGAACAGAAGATGCTAAAAGAAATGGTAGAAAAGATTGCAGCAACAGGTGCTAATGTGGTCTTTTGCCAGAAGGGTATAGACGATGTTGCTCAACACTATCTAGCTAAGAAAGGTATTCTTGCTTGCAGAAGAGTAAAGCAGTCTGACATGGAGGCTTTGGCAAGGGCAACAGGAGGAAGAATAGTTTCAAACTTAGAAGATTTGACAAAAGAGGACTTAGGTTATGCCAAGCTAGTAGAAGAGAAGAAAATAGGTGGAGAAGAAGTAACTTTTGTAACAGGTTGTAAAGATCCGAAGGCAGTGACTATTTTAGTAAGAGGAAGCACAGAACATGTTGTCGATGAAGTTGACAGGAGTATAGAAGATGCAATAGGTGCTGTAGCATCAGCAGTAGAAGTTGGAAAGATCCTTCCAGGTGCAGGAGCTCCAGAAGCAGAAGTTTCTAAGCAATTAAAAGAATTTGCAGAAAAGTTTTCTGGAAGAGAACAATTAGCTATAAAAGCTTTTGCGGATGCTTTAGAGATAGTTCCAAGGACTTTAGCCGAGAATGCAGGCCTAGATCCAATAGACATACTTGTACAACTTAGAGCAGCTCACGAGCAGGGTAAAAGCACTTATGGCATAAACATCTTCGAAGGAAGGATAGAAGATGCTTTTGAGTATGGTGTAGTAGAACCTTTGAAAGTAAAGACACAGGCTATAATTTCGGCTGCAGAAGCTGCTGAGATGATCTTGAGAATAGACGATGTTATAGCTGCTGGAAAGCTTTCTAAGGAAAGCAAGTCACCAGCACCAAGTTCTACTGGAGAAGAAGAATACTAACTGGTACTTTTATTAACTTTAATTTTTAAATAATAAATATGCCAGAAGAGACAGAAGAAGTAGAAATAATTCCTATTTCTCCTTTAAGAAGGCTGGAAAAAAGGATAGAGGAGCTAGAAGCTTCTAAGGCTTTTGACACGAAAGAGCTTTATAAAGAGCTTATAGACATAATCAGGATGAACCAACAAATTGTGGACGAATTAGCAAAGGCTAACGATGCATTGAGAATAGAACTTTCAAAGCTTCCTTCTAGGTTAGAAGATTTGACTTCTAGGTTAGGAGAACTTATAAATTTCATAAAAGCTTCGGCAGAAGAAGAGGTAGCTTCGAAAGAAGGGCTTGGTGCTCCGATTAGTCAAAAGTTGGACCAGCTAATAGAAATGACCAAGAAAATGGTAGAAACGAATCAAGCCATCCAAACTTCTTTGGATGAATTAGAAAAGAGGCTAAGAAGACCGCCATCAATCACTATTAAAAAACCTTTATTACCACCAAAACCTACAGTATAAAATATGAAAGGTGTAAGTGAGCTTATTTCTGCTGTTTTGGTAGTGTTAATAGCCATAGCACTCGTTGCAATGGCATACACGTGGGGTTTACCATTAATACAAAAAATGCAAAGTAGGTCTGTAACAGAAAGAGTAGCTGGATATTTTGATCCGAACAATGCAAACTCCTTACAAAGAAAGATAACAAACGTTGCTAGTAGAGGTGGAGAAGATGTGTTTAGCATAGATGTAGATGGCATATGGATGATGTCTGCAAATTCTATTCAATTTACCTTTTTCAGTAAAGCTACTAACATAGGGCCTGGGGATTGGGTCCCTATTTCAGCGGGGAGTTGTAATTCTCCTTTAAGTCCTGCCTACCTAGGTAGTAACTCCTTTGTTACTTGTGCTCGTGCAGACCCTCTTGCAGATGGTTACAACATCACATACCAAGTATGGTTTAGGGAGCTAGTAGATCCAAACAACCCTAATGTAAGACAGAAGATTGAGTTAGAGGCAACAGGCCCGACAACATCTACTGGTAAAACGATACGTATATCTAGGGGTGACATAAGCACAACATCACAAGGTTTAACTATAACGAAAGTAAAAATTCTTTTAGGATGAAAGCTCAAACAGTTGTAATACAATTTGTAATCTTTTTTGTCTTAAGCCTAAGCATACTATCAGCACTAGGATACTTTTTTAAGTTTCAGTCTGACCTCTTTAGGGAAGATGTTGCTTCTGGCTACAGAAAATTGGTTAATAGCTACATTTCATCGATTGCTATAAACCTTCTTGACGAGTGTAAAGTATGCGACTATGCTACTCTTTCTTTCAAGCTCCAGAACATGACAGGAGGTTATTACACAGAAATAAGTTTTAGCAACAATCAGTCTAGTGTAATTACCCAACCAGGAGGTGTTACTGAAATTTCATCCTTGCACAATTTAAACTCCACCCTTCTTTTTAACGGCTTTTCTTACTCGATTAAGACTATAACTTTAACATTAGAAAAAGATAAAAATATTTTAGGGATAAGCTGATGAAAATAGCTAAAATCATAGCAAGAAAATTGATTAGGGGTGCGAAGAAAGTCTTAGCAGAAGCTAAGGCTGCTGAAGCAGAGGGAGGGGCATTAGGCCCTTTGGGAGTTTCTCTGGCAATAAAATCTACTGGGGGTGTGATAGAAGTACCATTAAAAATACAGCCAATGTTAGGCGGTGTAGAAATTCCTAAGGAAGTAGAAAAACCAGCCCCTCCAAAAGAAGTGAAAGTAGAAGAAGGGTTAGAGATTCCAACAGAAATTAAAAAAGTTAAGCTAGGCAAAAAGGAGCCAGTAGAAATTAAAAAGGGAGTTACTGTATACCCTTTGATTCCAAGAAATCCCAAAAAAGGTGAAAAGATTTTTGCCTATGCTCGGATCTTCTGGGATGAAAGAGCAAACAAGTATGTGTATCAGGTAGTTGAACCACCTTTGAGCGATAAAATAAAGAGTTTGATGAACAAGCTTAGAGAGCTACTAGAACAGAAGTTAGAGGTAGACTTCTCCAAATTAGGAGCTGCTGAGGCAAGAGAATATATTCGTCAACAAATAAGTGAACTGCTAAAGTACTTTAAGGTAGAAATTACACCAGAAGAAAGAGAAATACTAGATTACTACATAAACAGAGATTTTGTTGGTTTAGGAAGAATAGAGCCTTTAATGCAAGACCCGAACATAGAAGACATTTCTTGTGACGGAGTAGATGTGCCGATTTTTGTCTATCATAGAGACCCTTCTTTTGGTTCTATAGTTACTAATGTAGTTTTTCCTTCTGCAGAAGAGCTAGACTCTTTTATAATAAGGTTAGCTCAGTTAAGTGGCAAGTCTATTTCAGTTGCTGAACCTTTAGTTGATGGAACTCTTCCTGATGGCTCACGTTTACAAGCAACTCTAGCTACAGACATAGCAAGAAAAGGAAGCAATTTTACTATCAGAAAATTCACAGAAGAGCCTTTAACACCTATTCATTTAATGAACTATGGAACGGTTGATGCGAAGACTTTAGCATTCTTATGGTTAGCAGTAGATTATGGAAGAAGCATTCTGGTTTCTGGTGGTACAGCAACTGGTAAAACCTCTATGCTAAACGTCCTTTCCCTTTTCATAAGACCAGAGAAGAAAATTGTTTCTATAGAAGATACGGCAGAAATAAGGTTGCCGCATCCTCACTGGGTTCCCACTGTTGCAAGGACTGCTATAAGTAAAGGAGAAAGAGGAGAGGTAGACTTGTTCGACTTGCTAAGAGAAAGCCTAAGGCAAAGACCGGATTATATAGTAGTTGGTGAAGTTAGAGGGAAAGAGGCTTACATTCTATTCCAACAAATTTCTACTGGCCACCCATCTCTTGCAACAATACATGCAGAAGACATGAATAAGCTTTTTGATAGGTTAACAACACAGCCTATTGCTTTACCTCCTACACTCGTTGCAAGCCTAGATTTGATAGTTTTCCTTATTCGCGCCAGGTATAAAGAAAAGTTTGTTAGAAGAGTGAGTGAAGTAGTAGAAGTAACAGGTTTTGATTTTGAGACTCAAAGACCAACTATAAATACTGTGCTAAAGTGGAACTCTTTCACAGACAAGTTTGATGTGCAAGGCAAAAGTCTAACTCTTAAGAAAATTTCAAAGATGTTTGGAATACCAGAACAAGAGGTAGTAGATGAGCTCCAAAGAAGAGCTTTGATTCTAGAATGGATGAAGAAAAAGAACATAACAGATTATAGGACCGTATACCAGGTAATAAACCTTTATTATACGTCGCCTATTCGAGTTTTGGCAGCAGCAATGGGTGAGAGTTAGATGGGTTTCTATGATAGGGTTGCCTACAAACTTTTTAGTGAGTATGCAGGTAAGCTCGCAGTTTACTTTCCAGACTTAAAATCTGATTTAAAAAAATCCAAGTCCAAAATTTCTGTGGAAGAATTCATTTCTCAATCTTTGCTCACAGCACTGATAGTTTTCCTTTTTGAATTGCCTATATTTTCTTTCATCTATGGATTATTGTTTAAAAGTTTTGCTTTTGCATTTTTTACCGGTTTTACTACATCAGTATTTCTCTCTATAATCTTCTTTTACTTGTACATAAACTACCCAAAACTTTTGATTAGAGATAGGGAAAAGAAAATAGATAGTGCGCTGCCCTTTTCCCTTCTCTACCTTTCAACTATAGCTAGCACAAAACTACCTTTACCACAAGTTTTAAAGATGTCTTCTAAGTTTGGAAAGGAGGAAGTTGTAGCTGAGATAAATTCTATTAATACAGACATAGAAATGTTCGGGCTAGATGTAAATACAGCACTTGAAAGAGCTATCGAAAGGTCACCATCAAAGAAGCTTAGCGAAATTTTTTATGGAATACTCTCAATCGTAAGAGCTGGTGGAGATTTAAATGTGTACCTGAAAGAGAAGTCTAACAGCATGATGGTCGAGTACCGAAGGAAATTGTACGATTTTGCTCACAGCTTAACAATTTATTTAGAGATATATCTTGTTGCAATAATTCTTGGGACTATTTTTATGACAATACTTACTGCAATAATTTCTGGAATAGGCGGTGGCGGCAATGTACTTCCTTTGCAGTTTATGATGATTTTTGTGCTAATACCATCAGTTTCAATTCTTTTTCTCTACCTTGTAAAGACAGCAACGCCAGGAGGTGAATAAAAATCAAGAGAGAAATAAAGATGGCAGCAATTTCTGGAGGAATTCTGGTAGCAGCAATTCTTATAGGCGTTTTAACTGGTGATAGGGGCGTTTTAGCTAATGGGATAATAGTTTCTACTTTAGCGATATTTTTCATGTATTTCATCTATCAATACCAGAAATACAGAGATATAAAAGAAATGGAAGCAGTATTTCCAAACTTTTTGCACGATTTGGCAGAAGCTATAAGTTCTGGAATGCCACTTTACAAGGCGATACAACAAACTAGCAAAATAGGCTATGGCAGGCTTAGCTTAGAACTAAAGAAAATGTCTAATCAAATAAGCTGGGGCATGAGTGTAGATAAAGTTTTGAGTCAGTTTGCTGAAAGGATAAAAAGTAGTAAAAGGCTTTATATGGCAGTGAATATAATAAGAGAGGCTCACCTTTCTGGAGGTGATATAGTTTCTGTTATAGATTCTGTTGCAGACAGCTTGATAAGCTTGCAAGATGCAGAAAAAGAGAAAAGAAGCATATTGCATCAACATATGCTAATAATCTATGCTATAACCATAATTTTCATAGTAATAATCGTTCTCATCAATCGTTTGTTGATGCCTATTTTCTCTTCTCCAGCATTTGGGCAACAAATTGGCCTAACGAACCCTTGCGACACCTGTACAGCTGGAGCTTGTAGCATATGCGCACTCTTTGAGCTAACTTCAACTAGTTTATTTGGTGTTAAACCAGGTATAGCTTCATACTATACTTCACTTTTCTTCTACATGGCTTTCGTTCAAGCATTCTTTGCTGGTTTAGTTGCAGGACAGATAAGCGAGAATTCTGTAATGGGGGGATTAAAACATAGCTTGATTCTTAGTGTGATAGTTTTAGTTTCGTTCATGTTCTTATCAAGGCTAGGGTTGTTGGGAGTATGAAAGCTCAAGCATCTTTCGAGTACTATTTTTCTTTAGTATTGTTTATAATGTTCGCTACCTACATAGTTTTCCAAACAATTTCCATTACTTCAGTCTATAGAAGAGAGATAAGGAATAGACTCTTAAAAACAGAAGCTTATCAAATATCTGAGCTTTTAGTGAACGACTTAGGAGAGCCAATTAATTGGGCTCAGACAAGTTCTTGGCTAACAGGTTGGCGATATAGACGGGCAATAACTATAGACAACACTGCCAATCCAAACACTTTAACTAACTATCAAGTTCTAGTTAATCTAGATACTGCAAGCTTAATTTCTCAAGGAAAGATAAATCAGAGTTGTAGTGATATAAGGTTTACTGATTCAGAAGGAAATTTGATAAGTTATTGGATAGAATCAGGCTGTAATTCAGCTAATACAAAAATTTGGGTAAAAGTTCCTTCAATTCCTGCTTCAAGTACAAAAACAATTTATGTTTATTATGGAAATCCCTCTGCAGCTTCTTTAAGTAGTTTTGAGAATACATTTGTAAAAGCTGGTTTTAACAACACCGATATAAGTCTAGGTTCAGATACATCCATAAATGTTTGCCCCTCATCTACAACTATAAACTATTGGACAAATTATTGTAGGGCTGACCACACTTCTGGTGAGGGGCCAGAAAAGAGAGATGATACAAACGGAATTTCTGGACATGACGGCTATGTCTATATGTCTGCAGCTTCTTGGAACTATAGAGGAATGTACCAGACAGTTGATATAACTGGTTATATTCCTTTCAGATTAGCATTCAATGGAAGATCGAATCCAACTTCAGCTGGAACTTGCATACCTTGTGGCATTTCAGCTACATGTGGTACAAGTACTTTGTCTTTAATTTATTTGAACGCGTCTGATGGTGAAATTGGACAAACTTTATTTTGGTGGTATTACTACGGTCTTACTTCATCCCAAATAACCACGTCTTGCGGAATTTTAAACTATCAACTTACTGGTGGCGATTCTTGGACTTATTATGTATTTACAGGTGATAATAATTTAATTTCAGCTTCTATAAACCGCCAGCAGATAGCCAAAATACGAATTAAGACATCGATTTATAGTGGTAGTAGCTCCTACGCTACTCAAAGATTTGATGATTTTGAAGTTTATCTACGTAAATATACTTCTCCAGAACCCGCAACAAGCATAGGAGGAGAAGAATCCCCATCTACTGTTGAAATAAGGAGAATAGGCCTTTCTAGCGAGTTGAGAAATACAACAAACTTAATTTCTGTCATTAAACTACAAACCTTTAACCAAACATGTTCTTCAGATTACAATTTTGTTGCTAAAAAGTTGGGGGTATCACAGGATTATCAGTTTGAGATTAACATTACTAACTTAACTTCTAACATAATCTTAGCAAGTTGCTCGCCTCCTACTAGGATTTCAAGAGAAAATATAGCAGAAGTAACTAGAATAGCAGCTTTAGATTCAGGATCTTACGTTAAAATAACTGTAAGGGTGTGGTAAAATGCGCGGACAAATATCCATCGTAGAAGCAATCTCAACTATTATAATTTTGATAATTACTCTAACAATATTCTTTCCACCTTTTTATTACGAGACTAGTTGGGATGCTGCGGACACACTGCTAAAAATACGAGATGTAATAACTACTGCAGATAGAATAGGCATACTAGATGAGATTTCTTTTAATAGAAGTGCACTCTCCGATTTTCTGTCCAGAACAGTTCTAGCTAACAATACAGTCTTTTGGTATGTAACGCAAGGAACAATGAAAGAAAAGATAGTTGTTGCTTGTAATTGCACCGACGAGCAAATAAGCATTTTGAATAATTGGACTTATGGGCTTGAAGTAAACGGTAGGCCTATTAGATTTGAGTTTTGTCCAACTTACCTTGGTATTGTTAACCCATGCTACTTCGGTTCTGACCTTCTTTTAATTTGGGGTTACAGAAACCTTACACCTTATACTAATATGTTAAACTATTATGTTAGCAGCGGAAATGGGATAATTGAAGTTTCTGACTTGAACGCTACTTTACTTGACCCAGGGACAAAACAAATCTTTGGATTAGATAACACAACAATTACAGAAACTTCACGATTTTCTGATTATGATAGGTTTAGAATTACAAGCGATTGTGACGAAAGACCATGCAATGCAAGTGATATAATCTACCAACCTTGGAAATATTTTTACCATATTCCAGTTCCAATTCTAACAACTCAATTACCAGCAGGCAATATCCAAACAGAAGGTTCCTTACTTTCTCCCTACTGTTCCAACATAACCAATGGCAGCTTAAAGATACAGTCTTATGTTTATCAAGTAGACAGTCAAAATGTAGAAGAGCCTTATGCTTATTCTTTTTGGGTTTGCAACTTTAGTAGTGTTTACTTCGACACAGATTGGAACGGTACTGCTGATTTAAAGGTCGAGATAGGCGAGAAATTCAACTTACCAAACCTTTATAACCAGAGCGAAAGTTTTACTTTCCTCTTGAGTTACATAGAGAAAGAAAAGGTTGGCATAACATTTCAGCCAAAGTATAAGTTTTACGACTTTATTAGGTATGAATTTGGATATCAGATAGACCCAAACAAGCCAGGCAACGGACCGCCTGAGCATGCTGTGGCTGCTGGCCTAAAAAACAGGTGGGCAAAATATTATGTAATACTTCCAGACGATAACGATTATAGGAGAGTACTGATTCAAGCAGAAAATACAACAGAAACCGGAGGGATAATACCAGGAGTAATACTTAAGAGTACACCTGCCTACAACACTGCTTGGATAGCCAATTTTACTGATGGTGGAGTTGGCGATGATGAAAGGATGCTCCTCATTTCTTTGCTGCTTTTTGCATCTAAGAAAGTATCTTCAGAAGCTGCTATTACACCAGTAAAAAGGGGTTATGAAGCATCTTACGTGAATACGATGAACAAGGATATGTTTGATGTTTATTTGTTTACACTAGGCTTAGGGTATCCTTTTTAAGTTTTAAAGTTTAAAAAACAAAACAATACAAATACTAGGCGAGTCCATGGTAAAAGGACTGTACCAACATTTAAGAGAAAATTGGCAGAAGAACTTAGCCTCAAAGCTAATACTCTGGAGAAAGCAGAATGTAGTCGAAAGAATAGAAAAACCTACACGCTTAGACAGGGCAAGAGCCTTAGGCTACAAGGCAAAGCCTGGCTTTGTCCTCTGTAGAGTAAGAGTAAGAAAAGGTGGTAGAAGAAGACCTTTATATGGAAGAAGAGGAAGAAAGCCTAGTAAAGCAGGTCTTGTCAAATTCACACCAGGTAAAAGTCTACAGTGGCAAGCAGAAGAAAAAGCAGCCAGGAAGTTTCCAAACCTTGAGGTTTTGAACAGTTATCCTGTTGGCGAAGACGGTAATTACAAATGGTTTGAAGTCATCTTGGTTGATCCCAACAACCCAAGTATAAAGAATGATCCAAAGATAAACTGGATATGTAAGCCAATGCATAAGGGTAGGGCATTTCGTGGTTTGACCTCTGCTGGCAAAAAATCAAGAGGTGTGTAAATGACAAAGTTGCTCTTGAGTAAGCAACAATATCTTGCTTCTGGAATCCATATAGGAATGAAACAAAAGACAAAAGATATGAAGGAGTTCATATACAAGATAAGAGCTGATGGATTAGCGGTTTTAAACTTGAGGAAAATAGACGAAAGAATTAGAATAGCTGCAAAATTCTTGGCAAGACATAAAAACATTGTTGTTGCAAGCAGAAAGTCGGTAGCCCAAGAAGCTGTAAAAAAGTTTGGTGAGCTAATAGGAGCAAAGGTTGTGTTTGGTAGGTTTATGCCAGGAATGCTCACGAATCCTCATTACAAGGACTATTTTGAAGCTGATGTTATGTTTGTTGTAGATCCTGTTATTGATCAGCAAGCTATAAAAGAGGCAGTAACAGCTAGGGTTCCTATAGTTGCAATGTGTGATACAGGGCATGAGACAAAAAACATAGATTTGATAATTCCTATGAATAACAAAGGTAAAAAATCTTTAGCTACAGCTTTCATGCTTTTAGCAAGAGAAATCATGAAAGAAAGGAAACAGATAAAATCTGACGCAGAGTTTAAGTATACTCTAAAAGATTTTGGAGTAGAAGAATAAGCTTGGAAAATATTTTTTCTACAACAGAAAAGGTTTTTAAGCTATAAACAAAAACTTATGTTGATGACAATTTCTAAAATCAAAAAAAGAGACGGGAGAATTGTCGACTTCGAGCCCGAAAAAATTACCAATGCGATTTTTAAGGCTGCGCAAGCTGTAGGTGGAAAGGACAGGACAATAGCAGAAAAGCTCTCTAAACAAGTTGTAGAGCTGTTGGAAAAACAACTGAAGCCTGGAGAGATTCCTACTGTTGAGCAGGTTCAGGACCTTGTAGAGAAAGTTCTTGTAGAAAACGGACATTACAAGACTGCTAAGGCATACATTTTGTACAGACAGAAAAGAGCAGAAGCAAGAAGGATAAAGGCAATGTTAGGTGTAGAGGACGAGTTGAAGCTACCAACAAATGCTTTATTAATTCTTGCAGCCAGGTATCTGAGAAAGGACGCTAACGGTAAAATAATAGAGTCTACTGGGCAAATGTTCAGGAGAGTTGCTAAAGCTGTAGCAGAAGTAGAAAGGATGTATGGAAAAGATGAAGAATACGTTAAAAATCTAGAAGAGGAGTTTTATAGGATGATGACAAACCTAGAGTTTCTACCAAATTGTCTATCTACAGATACACTTATCCCAACACAAAATGGTTTAGTAGAGCTTGGAAATATTTCCGAAAAAACTTCGGAAATAAACGAAAAGGTTGCAGCTGATAGAGGAACAAGAGATGCTGTATTCTTCTTCTCGAACGGTCCTAAGGTGGCATGGAAAATAACAACTACATGCGGTTTTTCAATAACTGCTACACCAGAACATTTCTTTAGAGTTATCGACAAGAACGGTGAATATGTTTGGAAACAGTTAAAGACTATAGGGAAAGAAGACTACCTTGCTATCCAAAAAGATTTTATTTTTACTGAACAGGAGCCGTTGTTGACAACACCACCAGAAGTAAAGAAGAAAGGAAGACCGTCCAGATCCATCATTTATCCTACCCAGTTAGTGCCAGAATTAGCTGAAATAGTAGGTTATCTCCTTACTGATGGGTACGTAAGAAGGGCTACAAATACCATGGAATTAGCAGTTAACAGCAAAGACAAGGATGTTGCCGAGAGGTTGTGTAAGGATTTTAAGGTAGTCTTTGGGGTTAATGCTAAAATGGAAAAAATCAAAGGGAAGAATTGTTTTTTGGTTAGTGCTTCCAGCTCGAATTTGATAAAATTCTTGGAAACGAACAACCTTTCTAAGAATTCAGGTTCTACCCGAATAACTGTGCCCCAAAAGATTTTAATGGGGACGAGGAAAAGCATTTCTGCTTTCTTGAGAGCGGTATTTGAGGCAGACGGGCGTGTGAACGAAAGGTCTATAGAACTTTATTCCACTAGCTTAAATTTCTTATCTCAAGTTCAGCTTTTGTTGTTAGGTCTTGGAATAGTTTCAAAGCTTAAAAAGAGGAAAGATTGCTATAGGCTGGTAATAAATAAAGACTTGAACGGAGAACTATTCGTTAAAAGAGTAAACTTTTTAGGCAAGAGAAAAAGAGAATTGGCAAAGAAGTTTTTAGAGCCTAAACATCCCAAAGACTTTATTCCTAACCAGTCAAGAAGATTGAAGAATTGGTACAAATCTTTGAAAAAGAAAAACTATGAGCTCTATAAAAAGATAGCAAGATTTTTAATAGAAACTAAGTATGGAGAAGAAGTAAGCGGGTACATTTTTAAGAAATACAAGAAAAGGTTTAAGGAATTAGAGAGCTGCTACTTGAAGGAGCTTGTCGAACTGAATCAGTTCTACGATAAAATAAAAGAAATAAAAATAGTTGATACAAGCACTGCAGACCTGTTTGTTCCTGGAGGTAACACTTATGTTGCAAATGGGTTCGTTACTCATAATTCGCCAACGCTTATGAACGCAGGAGTTCCTGATGGTCTTAACTTGTCTGCGTGCTTCGTTATACCTATCGAAGATAGCATAGAAAGCATTTTTGATGCTTTAAAAATTATGGCAATTGTTCAAAAATCTGGCGGAGGATGTATAGACGGAAAAGCAAAGCTAGTGTTTGAAAATGACGATGAATTTCATGCGTTAAACATGGAAGATTTCTATGAAAAGTACAGAGACAAAGAGTTTTACGATAAAAGTATGAACAGGTATGGAATTGACGTAAGAAAAAAGAACATACATGTTTTCTCTTTCGACATAAATAGAAGAGAGTTGGCAAAGGGTAAGGTAGAATTTATCTGGAAATACGTGCTAAACAAAGGCGAAGAAAAATTCAAAATAAAAACTAATAAAAGTACTACCATTTTTACTTCTGCATGGCATCCCTTTTTTGTGATGACACCAGAGTTTCAAATAGTTCAAAAAAGAGCCGACGAGATTAAAAAAGGAGATATGGTTTTAGGAGCTATTCCGCCAAAACTAAACGTAAGCTTTGATTTTGATTTTTGGTTGGTTGGTTTTATTGCAGGCGATGGAAGCATTGGAAAGTATAAGAAGGCTAAGTATGAGCCTGACAGGTTAAGAATTTATGACAATTGTAAAGTAACGCTTGAGAGGATAAATGAGCATCTGGAAAAGAAGTTTGGTATGAGGTATGCAATTCAAAGAGATAGGGATGTTTTCTTCATTGACATAAAAAGAAAGGAAATTACTTCATTCTATACCAAATTAAGAGAGAAAGTATACAAAAGTAAAGATGCAACACTCTCTTTCATTACAGGATTATTTGACGCAGAGGGACATGTTAACTCAAAGCCTGGTATAGAGCTTAGCACAACGAATAAAGAAGAAATAGAAAAGATTTCTTACTTTTTGAATTCTATAGGAATAAAAGCACGAATGAAGGAGAAAAAGAGAAAGGACGGTGTTGATTATATTTTACAAGTTGAAGAGTACACTTCTCTGCTAAGATTTTACGAGCTAATAGGCAAGAACTTCAAGAGAGAGGATAAAAGAGAGAAGCTTAAAGTTTTGTTAGAAAAGCATAAAGCTGGAAGCTTTGATCTTCCGTTTAATTTTGAGTATTTTAAGAAATTATTATCTACGCTCGGTGTTCAATTCAAAATTAATGGCAATCAAACAATTGCTATGTTTAACGGGAAGAAATTCTCACTTGGGCAATGGAATAAAAAGGGTGTAATAGCTAAAGCTACTTTGGTAAAGTTCTTGAGGGAATTGAATAGTATTTTAAGTGTTAAACAGCTTGGAGATTTGATTCCGCTTTTAGAATCTCTAGAAGTAGTTAAATCTGTTTCCACAACTAAGGAAAATAAAACTTTCTACGATTTAACTGTAAAGAATTTTCAAAATTATCTTGCAGGTGATAATGGGTTAGTGTTTATTCATAACACTGGATTTAGTTTTTCTCGTCTAAGACCAAAGGGTGATATAGTAAAATCAACTACTGGCACAGCTTCAGGACCAATAAGCTTCATGAAAGTTTTTAATGCAGCAACAGAAGAGATAAAGCAAGGGGGTTGTATATCTTCTTCTTCCTTACTGATAACGGATAAAGGTATTGTACCAATAGGAAAACTACTAGATTGTCCTCCTCTTAAGGATAATCCTACAAATTACTTTGTTTTTGATGGAGAAAATTTCAACCATGCTTTTCTCGCTTCAGATAACGGGGTAAGCGAGATATTTAGGATAAAGACAGATATGGGCTTAGAGATCGGTTGTACCTATAATCATTTATTAGCTGTTGTGAACGAGGAAGGAAAAATTACATGGAAAGAGGCTGAGAAAATAAAAGTAGGTGATTGGCTTGTTTGTGTCGTGGGTGGCCATTCCGGAATACCTGTTAAGCTTCCTCGAATAGAGCAGCATGGAAATGCTAATCCTCTTAAAATCCCAGATGAATTGAATGAGGATTTTGCTTTTCTTTTAGGGTTGTATATGGCCGACGGTTGTACAAGTAATGGAAGGATTATCTTTAGTATAAGTAAAGAGGATAAAGATCTTGAAAAGCTTGTCGAAAAATTGATGCTCAAAGTTTTCGGGCTAAAGGTTAGCGAAAAGAGGGAAGAGGAAGGCTATACCGACTTAGTTTTTTGTTCGAAAGATTTAATAAGGTTGTTAGAAAGATTAGGAGCTAGGAAAGAGAGCTCAAAAATGGCTTTTGTTCCACAAATTATTTTCCAGGCTAGAAGAGAAATAGTTGCTGCTTTCTTAAGAGGTGTTTTTGAAGGTGATGGAGATATTCATTCTGATGGTTACCCTAGATTGTATTCCGTTTCAAAAAGACTAATTCAAGAAGTCCAACAACTCTTGCTTTCTTTGGGCATAATTTCAAGTTGGAACAGGTATGACAAAAGAGAAAAAAGTTATGGAAACTCTCCGATTTACGTATTAAGCATAATCCCAGAAGAGAGTGTTGAAAAATTCATGGAAGAGATAAATTTTGCAACCTCAAAAAAGATAAAGACTTTAGCTAAAAGAGTACACGAGAAAAAGTTCGAGTTTGTAGACATTGTTCCAAATGTAGAAGAAAGGTTAAAGGCTTTCTACAATTATACTGGGAGAGGGTGTGGGAAAGGTAGAAGTAAAAGAGGTGCTAATCTAAGATATTACAGAGCGATTTATCATTATATTACAAAAAGTGGAAAAAGTAGAAGAAACCTTACAAGGAAAGCGCTGAAAAAACTTTTGAAGAAATACCCATTCTTAAATTCTGATGAAGCTTTGAAGAAAATTGCTGAAGGTAAATATCATTTCACAAGGGTAACAGAAATCTCAAAGGAAAAGGATTATACAATGGACATAGAAACTACTTCTGGTAAATTTGTGGCGAATGGTATTTTAGTTCATAATAAACGTCGTGGGGCCAACATGGGTATTTTGCGAGTAGACCATCCAGATATACTAGACTTTATAGTTTGCAAAGAACAAGAAGGCTTTTTAAGAAACTTTAACATTTCTGTTGCGATAACAGATAAGTTCATGGACGCTGTGAAAAATGACAAGGAGTTTGAATTGATTAACCCTAGGAATAAAGCAGTAGTTAAAACCCTGAAAGCAAGAGCTATCTGGAACCTGATAGTTACCATGGCTTGGAAGAATGGCGAACCCGGTGTAATTTTTATAGACAGAATAAATAGACATTGCAACACAACACCTAAGCTAGGAGAAATAGAGTCTACCAACCCTTGCTCAGAACAACCTCTTTTGCCTTACGAGTCTTGCAATCTAGGTTCTATAAACCTTTCTAAAATGCTCAAGGAAGTTGATGGAAAGTATGATATAGACTGGGAAAAGCTTAGAAGGACAGTAAGACTAGCAGTTCGTTTTCTAGACAATGTTATTGACGCCAACAAGTATCCAGTTAAGCAGATAGAAGAAATGACAAAGGGAAACAGGAAAATAGGCTTGGGTGTAATGGGGTTTGCCGACATGTTAATTTTGTTGAGAATTCCTTACAACTCTGAAGAAGCTCTAAAGACTGCAAGACAATTGATGAAGTTTATAACAGAAGAAGCAAGAAAAACTTCAGTAGAGTTGGGTAAAGAAAAAGGTAGCTTTCCGAACTTCAAAGGTAGCAGATGGGATGAGCTTGGTTATGAAGCGATGAGAAATGCTACAGTGACCACCATAGCACCTACCGGAAGTATAAGTGAAATAGCAGGTTGTTCTCAAGGCATAGAACCACTCTTTGCTATAGGCTATATAAGAAATGTTGCAGAGAGTTTAGGAACAAACTTGATTGTTATTAATCCTTATTTTGAGAGAATTGCCATAGAAGAAGGATTTTATGATGAGAAAATCTTGAAAGAAGTTTTAAGTTCTACAAGTATTCAGCACATAAAAGAAATACCAGAAAGGATAAGAAGGATCTTTGTTACTGCTCATGATATTTCACCAGAATGGCATGTAAGAATTCAGGCAGCCTTCCAAGAATTTGTAGACAATGCTATAAGCAAGACGATTAACTTTCCACATGATGCTACACCTCATGACGTTGAAAAAGCTTTTATGCTTGCATACGACCTTGGATGTCTAGGTGTTACTGTTTACAGACAAGGCAGTAGACAACAGGAAGTTCTAAAGCCAATAGGAGAGGGTATATCCGTTTGTGAGGCGTGCGAGCTAAGTTAGAGAGAGGATAGAAAAGACCAAACCCCTTTTAGTATAATTAAAATTCCTACAACCCAAGAAAGAGAAGAGAAAGTGCTTGGCAAAAGTAAAATAAGCGCAGCAATGCAGTCTAAAACACCTACCAATAGAAATAGAAAGTCGCTTTTGAACGTGGTTAAAACAGTCCACCCACCTTTTACAAGCATTGCATAACCAATGTAAGATGAAATTACGGATAGATTGAAAACTAGAGTAGAGCCAGCAGCTACGTCTATTAGTGCAAGTACCATCAACAAAAGCTGAATCTTGACCCCCAAATTAATTTATGATGATTAAAATAAGATATATGGGTTATGTATACTTATACACCGGAACTGGTGCAGGAAAAACCACAAATGCTTTAGGGCTTGCTCTTCGCTCTGTTGGACACAAACATAAAGTTGTTATAATTCAATTCCTCAAATGGTGGAAAAATACAGGAGAATACAAGATAAGAAAAATCCTTAGCCCTTACTACAAAATATACCAGTTCGGTAGACCTGGTTGGTTAAAAGTAGACGATAAGACAGGAAAAGTAAAATACGGGAAAGTCACATTTAAAGTAAGAAACGTGGAAGAGCTAGATAGAGAGTTTGCAAGAAGAGGATTGGAATTTGCAAAGAAAATTATGCTGAAGGAAAAACCTCATCTGTTGGTTTTGGACGAAGTTTGCCTGGCTTTGCATCTAAATCTTCTTAAAGTCGAGGAGGTTCTTGAGCTTATAGAAAAGCTTCCTAAGAGAACAGACTTGGTTCTAACAGGAAGGTACGCTCCTAAAGAAATTATAGAGAGGTCAGACTTTGTGAACGAAATAATAGATGTTAAGTATCCAAAGGATATACCAACTACAAAGGGGGTACAATACTGATGGATGTTGATAGTATAGAGTTGCCTGAAAAGAAAAAAAGATACAAAGGATACAAAAAAGGCTTTAAGAGGAAGGGAAGAGGAGTAATTATACTAAAGTAGATATTTACTAAAACACTAATTTTTCTTATGGAAGTTGTTGGTAGATCCTTGCTTAAGCGTATATACAAGAAAAGACCTGATTGGGCAAGGAAGCACGACTTTGGCAATCTTCTTGTGGTGGGCGGAAGTAAGATATACCCAACAACACCTGTATTAGTTGGTCTTGCTGCTTATCGTGCAGGAGTGGATTGGGTAACTGTTGCTGCACCACAAGAAGCTGCAAGAATAGTCGCTAATCATTCCCCAAACATTATGACTTATCCTCTTGAGGGGGAATTTCTAGAAATAAGACATGTTAGTAAGCTTTTAGAGCTTTTGAACAAAAGAACTGCGGTAGAGATAGGCGGGGGTTTAACAAGAAGCGAACATGTACTTTCTGCTATAACAGAATTCTTGAAGGAAGTTAAAGTCCCTTGTGTAATAGACGATGACGCACTTTATGCTGTTGCCGAAAACAAAGAAGTTATAAAAGAAAATTTTATTCTTACTCCTCACTCTTTTGAGTTTTATGTTTTGTCTGGAAAGAAAGTCTCAACAGATCTAAAGAAAAGAGTAGAGATTGTAAGAAAAGTTGCAGCAGAATTAGGAACAACAATAATACTTAAAGGTCATGTAGATGTTATTTCAAATGGTAAAGAGGTTGCAATTAACAAGACAGGAACTCCTTTGATGACTAAAGCTGGTTTTGGAAATACTCTTGCAGGGATATGCGCAGCCATTTTAGCTAGAAAGGTAGATGCATTTACTGCTGCTTGCGCAGCTGCTTACATAAATGGTAAAGCTGGGGAACTAGCAGCCAAACAATATGGAGAAGGAATGCTACCCACAGACCTGATAGAGCAGATTTCTCGCATAATAAAAGCTTAATAGGAACAAAGTTTAAATTATAAAACATGCCAGTAAGAGTAGTTGTTAATGGTATAGGAACTATAGGAAAAAGAGTTGCTCATGCAATAAGACTACAAGATGACATGAAGCTTGTTGGCATATCTACCAGGTCCCCTTCTTTCGTCTTAAAAACAGTTTTAGAGCCAGGAGCACCTTTGTATGGTGTAGACTTGTGGGCAGCTAATCAAAACTCTTTAGAAGCCATGAGAAATGCAGGAATGATAGTAAACGGTACTTTAGAAGAACTTCTAGCAACTGGGAAAGTTGATGTAGTTGTGGACTGTACTACAGGAGGTGTAGGTGAAACTCTTAAACCATTCTACCAAAAGTACAAGGTAAAACAAGTATTTCAGGGTGGTGAAAAAGCGCACGTTGCTGACTTAAGCTTTACAGCAATAGCAAGCTATGAAAAAGCATTCGGTGCAAATTCTGTTAGGGTTGTGAGTTGCAACACAACTTCTCTAGTCAGGACTATTTTTACAGTAGATGAAAACTTTGGGGTGGAAGAAGTCTTTGCAGCTTTAGTAAGAAGAGCAGCAGATCCTTGGGAGGATGAAGAAGGCCCAATAAACGCGATAACACCAGACTTAAAGATTCCTTCGCACCACGGCCCAGATGTAAAGACCGTTCTACCAAACTTAAACATAACAAGCATGGCTGTTAAAGTTCCAACAACACTTGCACACTTCCACATGGTTCACGCAAAAGTTAAAAAGGAAACAACTACAGAAAAGCTTTTGGGAGTTTTCAGGAATGGTTCTAGAATCCTCACTTTCAAGGGAAGCGAAGGCTATACTTCTACTGCAAAAATTTTGGAGAAATTCAGAGACCTAGGCAGAATAAGAAGCGATATGTACGAAGTTGCTGTGATAGAAGAGCTTGTAGCTGCTAAAGGTAAGGATGTCTACTGGGGCCATATGGTGCATCAGGAAGCTATAGTTGTGCCAGAAAATGTAGATGCAATAAGAGCAATGTTTGAGCTTGAGAGAGACAAGTTCAAGTCTATAGAAAAGACTAACAAGTCACTGGGAATAAGACACTAGAAGCTTCTAGATATTTTCCCTAGTTCACGCTTTAACTTTTTCCAATTTTTTAGCCATTTTAATATTCTATCAATTACAAAGCTGTACATCAATCCTGCAAGAATTATCAAGAGTCCTATTTTAAAAACATCTAGAGTGACGTTAGAAAGCATAAAACAACAGAGTAGAATTCCAAGAAGAGAAGGGATGGGTAAATTCCTAAAATTCATAGGCACTTTAAACTTTCTTCGGATGTTATACTCCCTCAATCTAATTACTGCAAGGTTAACTGCTATGAATGCTGTCAAAGTCGAAAAGGTTGCTAAGGACGCAGTAGCGACTATATCACCTAAAAAAAGAAAAAGAATTGAAAAGACTGCAACAAGGATTATAGCTGCCCAAGGCGTTTTATACTTAGGATGAACTAGTGTAAGGAATTTTGGTAAAGATCCTTCTTTCGCAATTCCATAAATAATTCTTGACAGATATATAACAAGACCCAAAACTGTGCTCGATGTTGCAGTTAAAGCTATTAGCGTTACGATAAAGCTCCCTAGGCTACTTTCTCTTTCTACTGCTAGTGCTAATGGTGCATTTGAATTTGCTAAAGTCTCCCAGCCCACTAGACTTACAATTGATAAGGAAACTAAAATGTACAAAATTGTAGTTATTGCAATAGAGCCAATTATTGCTCTAGGAATGTTCTTTCTTGGCGACTTAGTTTCCTCAGCAATACTTACAATGTTTTCAAAGCCTAGAAAGGCAAAGAAGATTATGGGAGCAGCTATTAGCACACCATTTATTCCATAAGGTGAATAAAAATAGTTTACTGAGCCAAAGTGTTTCATTCCAAATCCTATAACAATCAATAACCCTAAAACAGTTAAAGTTACAAGTAAAATATTGAGCACAGAAGAAACCTTTATTCCTCTTATAGCTACGAAGGAAATAAAGATTATAAGGAGTATAGAAAGTATAGTTTCATCCGCACTAGCAAGTCCTTTAGCGTATCCACTAAAACCACGAGAGACTGTAGCTACTCCCATAAGCCCTGCAAAAATTAAGAGCCAAGAGATGAGAAATGCAAGGATTCTGTTGTTGAAAGCTTTCATTATATAGTAATAATCTGCTGAAGATTTGGGAAACATGGAGGAAAGTTCTGCATAACTTAATCCGGTGCAAATGGCTATGAAGCTTCCTAGAAGAAAGGCAAGCCATATAGCATTTCCAGCAAACCCAGAAGCTTTTCCAATGAGGGTATAAACACCAACCCCTACAATTACACCTATACCATACATTATCGCTTCGAACAAGCTAAGAGTTCTCTTCAACTTATGCATAAAAATAAATTCCTCTTCTTTACAAAATAAGTTAACTAACAATAAGAAATCAAAAGAGTAAAATTAATGCTATGAAATCCTTTTACATCTCATCGCTCGTTCAAGGTCTTGCAGAAGAACTTATATCGCCTTTTATTCCACTGTACGCTCTGTCCTTGGGCGCAACAAAAGCTCTAATAGGTTTAGTCTCATCTCTACCAAACGTTGCAGGCTTGCTTTCCCAAGCACTTTGGGGGAGTGTTGCAGAAATAGTAAAAAAGAAAAAGTTTCTGGTGATTATAGGAGGAATAATTTGGTCACTTTTTTGGATACCCATATCTTTTGTGAAAGAGCCGTATGCTTTGATAATATTGTTGACTCTTCAGTCCATCCTTTCTTCTGTCACAGTACCAGCATGGACGATCATGTTTATCGAGCTATCTCCAAAGTATAAGCGTGGCGAAATAAGCGGTAACTTGAACACTGCTTCTGGTATAGGGTATTTTGTAGGAAATATACTGGGTGGTTTAATACTTCGTCAGTTTGGTTTTGGTTACTTTATTTTTTACATGATTTGTTTTTTGGGAATCATCAGCAAGCTTGTTTTCATTCCTGTTAAAGAACCTGTAATACCCACTACTCAGAGTTTTAAGGAGGTTTTAAGGTCAACGTTTTCTTTTGAGATAGCAAAAAACAGGCGATTGATGAACCTGATTGGTGTCATAGCATTCCTGAACTTTTCTGTTAACATTGCAGGACCTTTCTTCTCAGTATACACAGTAGAAAAGTTAGGGGGCAATATAATGGACGTTGCTATAATTTCAGCGATTGGTTTTATTTCAGCCATAATTTTTTATCGTTCTTGGGGAACTTTAGTAGACTACCTAGGAACAAGGACTGTCATGCTAAGCTGTATAATTCCCATATCTTTCTATCCTTTCGTCTATGCTATCTCTAACAATTTAATTTGGGTATATCTTTACGCTTTTATAGGCCAAGCTGCATGGGCAGGCTTCAACACTGCTTTGTTCGTATACCTATCACACATTTTGCCACATGAGAAAGGATCTTCTTCTATTGCTATGTACAACATGTTGACTGGTTTGAGCTCAGCGATAGCACCTTTTGTCGGAGGAATTATAGCAGAGTTTGCTGGAATATGGTTTGTTTTCATCCTTTCAACTATCTTGAGGCTTTTGTCTATGAGATTCTTAGAAAAAGTGGAGGAAAAGGTTGGCTTAAGACCAAAAGGAGTAACAAAAGTAGGGCCAGAACCTTTCGGACTGATTTCAAGAGTACAAACATTTATTTCAACTTATTCTCTTCTCATAGAAAAGACTTTAGAGCTGAGTAATTATCTGAAGAAAAGAAGAAGGTCTACTTGAACTTTTTCTTAGCAAGTCTTGCTACTGTATCCTTAAGCCCAAGTCCAATTGCAATTGCCATTCCTAGGCCAAAAGAGGCAACAAGGATTATCAGTATCATGTTTATTAGGCTTGCATCTATGCCTATAGAAGGTAAGGCTGTAGCAACTGCTATGTAGATGATAATGAAGAACATAATCTTTGCCACGAGCTTGCAATACATAATTTTACTCTCTTCTATCTTTTCTCTTACATACTCTGCGATAGCATAACCCGCTACAACTATTATTATTGCTTTTATCAAACCTGGAATGAACGCAAGAATTGCACTAAGGGCTTCTACTAATGCAGGAATTCCAAGAGTTTCAAAGGCAGCTTGGATAAAGAGAATATAGATTGCCCATGAAAAGATTATTGAAAACAAATCGCTCAACTTGAACAAAGGCTTCTTTTTCTTGAAAAGAAGGTCATCAAGCTTTAACCTTCTAACTATTTCTTTTACTATTCTTCCTACAACGCTTCCTATCAACCAACCTATTCCAAGAAGTACCAAAGCTCCTAGAAGGTTTGGCAAGAATTTTATAAAAGAGTCTGAGATGTTAACTAAAACTTCTGTAAACTCTACCATTTAAAAATAATTTGGAAAAGGGCAAATATATGCTTTATCTAGAGAAAAGAAGACGAACCAAGTTGTAGAGTTGCTTGCTACTAGTCATTATACCCAAGTCTGGACAAGTTTTTCTCAGTCTCTTTATTCTCCCTTTATCATATGCTACACCAACAGTTATCATACCAGCACTCTTTCCAGCTTCTATATCTTCTGGAGTGTCACCTGCATACAAACAATTTTCTGGTTTTACACCTAATTGCTCAGCAAGCCAAAGAAGGCTGTCGGGTGCAGGTTTAGGCTTTAATTTCAACTTTAATATTTCATCAAAACTGACTATTTTAGTTACATACCCCAGCGCTTTATTGTTATCTAGAACAATTTCGACAACACACCTTGGCGAATGCGTGGCGATGCCCTGTGGATAGCCTAAAGAGTGTACATACTCCAGCATTTCTCTGCAACAAGGAAAAAGGTTAAGAGAATGGATCTCAGATAGGTATATCTCTTCAGCTTTCCTTTTTGGGATATGCAACCTTTTTAGCCAGCTTATCAAATGAGAACCAGTTTCTAATTCTTTTTGGTCTATCTTTATCTCTTTTCCAGAATACTTGCAAATTTCCTTAAACTTTTTCCGGATATACTCGTCTGTAGGTACTAGCGTGTTGTCAAAGTCATAAATAGATCCTTTTAACTCGCTTCCCATTTTTAGAAGTTTGTTCAAAAAGAATTAAAGCTTAACTTTCTTTAAATTTAATACTCTCCTAAAATCTATAATTATAGGGTAGTGTAGGATGATAGACATAAAACTAGTTAGAGAGAACCCAGATTATGTGAGAAAAAACTTGGAAAAAAGGAGAGACCCAGGCAAGCTAAAGCTTTTTGAAGAGCTTGTCGAGGTGGATAAATTCTGGAGAAAAGTTCAGACAGATCTTAATCTCCTAAGACGAAGAAGAAACGAGCTGACAAGAAAGATAGCAGAGCTGAAAAAACAAGGAAAGCCTTTTAAGAAAAAGTTGGAGGAAGCATCAAAAGTAGCTAAAGAAATAGAAGAAAAAGAACAAAAGCTTAAAGAGTTAAAGGAAAAGGAAAGATATCTTTTGTTGTCTATTCCAAACCTTCTGCACGATTCTGTACCTTATGGAAAAGATGAAAACGATAATGTTGAAATAAGAAGATGGGGCCAACCACCTAAGTTTGATTTCCAACCTAAGGACCACTTGACAATTTTGCAGAATTTAGGTTTAATAGACGTGGAGAGAGGTGCAAAGGTAGCAGGTCATCAATTCTTTTACTTGAAGAAGGAGCTTGTGCTGTTAGATTTAGCGATACAAAGATTTGCTATAGATAATCTCTTGAAGAAAGGTTTCATACTAATAAACCCTCCCTACATGATAAACAGAAAAGCGTACGAAGGAATGATAGATCCGACAGACTTTGAAATGGTTACCTATAAAGTAGAGAACGAAGACTTGTACTTAATAGCTACTGCAGAGCATCCGTTAGGAGCAATGTACATGAATGAAGTCCTAGATAAGGACCAACTTCCTCTCAAGCTTTGTGGCATATCTCCATGCTTTAGGAAAGAAGTAGGCGCGCATGGGAAGTACACACGAGGTTTGTTCAGGATGCACCAGTTTCATAAAGTAGAACAATTTGTTTTCTGTTTGCCCGAACAATCTTGGGAAATACACGAGGAGCTTCAGAAAAACTCAGAAGAACTTTACCAAAAGCTTGGTTTGCACTATCGTGTTGTCAATATATGTACTGGAGACATAGGGACAGTAGCAGCAAAAAAATATGATATAGAAGTTTGGATGGCTGACGGAAAGTTTAGAGAAAGTGGCTCTAACAGCAACTGTACAGATTATCAGGCCCGCAGACTAAACATAAGATATAGAGAAAAACCAGGTCAAGCTCCTAAAGGTTTTGTTCATACTTTAAACAATACAGCATTAGCAACGAGCAGGACTATAGTTGCTATAGTAGAGCAATACCAGCAAAAGGACGGTAGTGTTATAATACCAGAAGCACTCCGGCCATACATGAATGGTATAGAAAAACTAACCAAAAGTTAAACCAAATATCTAGTTAAGAAAAATGTAATATCTCCATAGAAGAATGTGAATAAAAGAGCCAAAGAAAAGACTGGGCCAAACCTTACACCAGTTTTGATTGTAACAAATTTCTTACCAGATTTTTTTATTTTTCTAAGCTCAGCTTCTGTTATTCCATCCCATCTTTTAGATTCTAGCAAAACATCCCCAACTTTTAATTTACTCACCGAGATTCTTTTCTTGAATCCAACGTCTTCAACAACTTTTACAAACTTCCAAAGAAGAATTAGAGAAACGAAAAGTACTAACGGCAATAGAGAATTTCTTAACAAGACAAAAAAGTCTTTTTCTAAATCTAGCAAGTTTGCAATGTACCAGTTTATAGAAAGAAAGGCGATAAAGCAAGCAAGAGCTGCTAAGGAAAAAAAGGTTGCCGATGCCTTGACTTTTTTGAAGAATTCTCTTAGTATTTTTTTCTCCATGAAAGCTAGAACCAATGCATAAAGTATCATGTACGCAGCTCCAACGTAGAGAACATTTAAAAGATAAGTTACTGGGAAAGGCAACAAAAAGTTGAAATTTAGGAAAGTGGGCTTTGTTGGCAGCAAAAACACTACTGCTGCTAAAAGCTTTGCATCTCCGCCTCCCCATTGTCCGAAATAATATAGCAAGAAACCAAGAGCTAAGAATGGAAGACCAATCGCTAAACTGTAGAATATTGGTAAGTAGCTGCGTTGAATTAAAGATTCTACAATAGCTAAAAATAGAGCTAATACTATCATTGCGTGTGGAATTATATCAGGAATTTCGGTAGTCTTCAGATCGTAGGCCCCACCAATGGCTGAGCCTACAAGAGCAATTAAAAAACGAATTTCGCTAAACATAGATATTATTTGTTCTTCTAAGAATATTTTTTAAAACCTATGCTTTTGGCAACTTCTCTAAAGCATTTTCTACAGTAGTAAAGTCCATACTTTCTTATTACACCACGCGTGCTTCCACATCTTCTGCAAGGATGAGCAGCCCTACCCAGTTTTTTTGGCATTAGCTACCAACCTCTCCTAACAAGTAAAGAAGGTCTTGTTCCGAGTTTTCTAGTTCTTCCATTTTTTCAAATATTTTCGAGTAGAAAAGTCTAAAGTTGCCTTCCATTTCAGCCTTTTCGAGTATTATTCCGTTCAAGTTCGCGCTTAGTATAAGCATTTCTTCATTCAACTACAACACCGAATTTTTCTTCCAAAAATTTTATCACATCTTCTTTATTAATTTTATGTTCTTTTGGTATTTTTCCTTTTTTCACTTTCCTTCTTTTCACCCTATATCCTGGCCTTTCAAAAGTTACAGCAACATCAAAACCCAGTATTCCTATACTAGGCTGATATTTTACATTTGGTAAGTCTATGTACTCTTTTATTCCTATGTTCAGGTTTCCATCTTTGTCAAATTGAGACATTTTAATTTTCTTATCTACGGCTAACAAAACTTTTTTAAAGAATTCTTCAGCATCCTTTTTCCTAAGAGTGACTTTAACACCTACAGGCTTACCCTTAGCTATACCAAAGGTGGATCTTCTCTTACTTTTTGTTACTGTAGGCTTTTCCCCGCTAAGCAATTCTAAAAGCCTTTTCCCTCTTTCTATCTTCTGCAAGTCTCCACCACATCCTATGTTTAAAGTAACTTTCTCTATCCTGATTTCACGCATAGGATTTTCTTCCATTTACATCACTGTGATGAGAGGTTTTTCCTTCCCCAAGACAACCAAATAGTCGACAAGTGTTTCAACTTTCTCTTCTCCGATTTTGCACAATACTCTAGCAGGTTTTCTAAATTCACCTTTGTAAACTTTGTCAATAACACAAACCTTTCCAGAATTCTTCCCCTTTATGACAATTCCTATGCAACCTTTTTCAAGCGGAATGTGTTGAACTATTTTTAAGCTCGGTACCTCGATCAAAAGGGAATCGTTAGTCTTGTAGACATCTTCGTTTACAATAATGTTTTTTCCATCGTTCAAGTTTAGTTGCGTTTTTCCACCTTTCAGAGTAGTTTTATTTAGGATCTTGCAGATTTTTAAGTTAGACTCCTCCTTATTTATTTTCAGCAAGTCCAAGCCGTATGAAGTTGGAACTACTCTGTAACATTCGTTAAGTTTGGGTATTAAAACTACATCAAAAAGTCCAACTGGGTAGGCATGGTCCTTCCTCGGTTTTCCATCCACAAGAATTTCACCTTTTTTAATTATGCTTTTAGCTTCTTTTCCAGTTTCTGCCAGATGTAGAAAATCCCTCACTACTATTAGCAAGGGAATGCACTCTAACTTCTTATGAGGTCCTGGTCTAGGCGATACAACCCATTCTAACTTTTTCCTCGGAATTTTCCAGTATCTTGGTGCTAAAAGTCTTTTTAACTTTCCTATATGCTCTCACCTTTTTAATTTATTTTAACTTCTTTTAACTTATCCTTGAATTTTTAAAATTATCGTGAGAAAAGCTTATAAACATTAGCTCGCTTTTTTAGAACTCCTCTCAAGGATGAGAAGCCTTCTTTTATCGCTTAAGTCAGGGTTTATTATCATTAAATTGCTTGGATGGATTGGCACTTGTACTTCAGTTCCTACAGTCCTTTTTCTAGTTATACCCTCTACATAAACTTTTAATTTTTTCAAATCAACCTTAGAAACCTTACCAACTTTTCCTTTAAATTCTCCACGCAGTACCTTTACTTCATCACCTTTTCTTATAGGTAAGGATCTTCGTTTATACTTTTCTCTAAGTTCCTTCGATAAGTGAGCAGAGAGAAGCTTTCTTCTCTTGTGTAATGGTGCTGTATACAAAGCTTTTCTTTGCTTTCTAGGTTTTTTCGATTCGGGCATAAACACACCTAAACAACCATGCTAGCAATCTTTCCTATAGCAGGGAACCTTTCTACAACTTCTCTTGCGACAGGACCTTTTATTTGTGTACCTCTTGGTTCTAGACTTTCGTTTACCAAGACTGCAGCATTGTCCTCAAACTTTATTCTAATCCCTTCCTTTCTCCTGTATTCAGCTTTTTGTCTGATGATTACTGCAGTTACAACTTGCTTTCTAATCTTTACGTCACCTTCTTTTACTGTACATTTGACAACATCGCCAACACCTGCTTTTGGTTGCCTTCTTCTTATACCTTTATATCCGATTACAGAAATTATCTGTAACACTTTTGCCCCTGTATTATCTGCACAAACCAAATAGCTTCCAACATTCAATGCCTTTTTTATTCTTGCTCTAACTGCTTTCATTTCTCTCACTTTTTCTTAACTTTTCAGCATAGTCTAATCCTCTTTCTGTGATTTTTACTGTATAATCTTTCCTATTTCCTTTGTAACTAAACTTTATTACCATCCCATTTTTTTCTAATGCGTCTATAAATCTGTCTACTTCGCTTAATACATGCATTAAATTTTCTGGCCTAGGAATGTAAGGAAAACTTGGTTCCAAAACCTTTGCTATTTCTCTTCTTGTTAAATTATTTTTTTCAGCCAGTTTCGAAATAATTTCGATGTAGGTTGTATTAGGTTTTAGAAAATTTGAGCTCACTTAATCACCTCTATAACAACAAAAGATTTTGTCTTACTCAAAGGTCTACATTCAGCAATTCTAACTTTATCGCCCTCTTTTGCATTTATACATTCAGGATTGTAGGCAGCAATTCTGCTATGTCTACGCTCGTACCTCCTGTACTTAGGGATATAATGAAGATAGTTTCGTTCAATTATAACAGTCTTTGGCGACTTGGCAGAAACAACCAAACCTTCTAGAATTTTCCCTCTAACGGATAAATGACCGTGAAAAGGGCACTTAGGGTCTGAGCATTCCTTCTCCGGTGGTTTAACTTTTATCCCAATGTTTCTGGCTTTCATACCACCACTTTTAATAAACTTGAAATTGGAAAAATATAAATTCATTAAATAAGCTAGTATAAGAATTTCTTTTTTATCCTGTTTTCTGGTCTACCTATCAAAACCTTGCCATCTACTTGAACCTTTGTTTTATCCGGTAAGGTAAAGATGAAAACACAATTGCTTTTTATCACAGTCTTTTCACCTTTTCTTGTTTCAATCTTAAGCGTGTTGTAAGTTTCATCTATTACCACTCCTGTTAAGCCTCTTTGAGTTTTTTCAGTAGATTTGACAACTTTTACTTTTAACCCTATCAGTTCATGTCTGACCAAGTTTTTTGGTGTAATTGGCATAATTATAAAAGAAAAAGTGTTTTATATTATTTCTATTTGATTTTCGTCAAATCCAAAACTTTTAAGCAAGTCTTTTAACCTATTTCTATGATCGCCTTGTAACTCTATCTTACCGTTTTTATAAGTTCCGCCGCATGCCAGCTTCTGCTTCAATTGAGAAGTAATTTCTTTTCCTCTGCTCGTTACTCCCTCAATTATTGTTATAGGTTTGTTGAACTTTCTCTTCTCGATAAAAACCTTTATTTTCTTTTCCTCTTTTTCTAATGCTTCACAAACGCAAATTTCTACTGGGAGTCCACACTTAGAGCAAATACCTTGAGAAGCAGGAGCTCCACACTTAGGGCACACTTCTGCCATTTCTATCTTTTTCCCTCTCTTGCTTTTAATTCTCTTTTTATCGTTAAAATCCTGGCAATGTTCTTTTTAATCTCTCTTATTTTACCAGGGTTCTTTACAGGCCTGCCCATCTTTACATTACTCAATTCTTTCATCAACTCTAATTTTAATTCTCTTAGTTGACTATTTAAATCTTCAGGCTTTAGCTTCCTCATTTCCTTTGCTTTCACTCTTCTCACCTTCTTTCATTTTAAATTCTTCTATAGGCTGTTTCATTATTCTCACTTCAACACCAACTATACCAGGCTTGATCATGGCTTGGGAATAACCTTTTTCTACAAGCCTCTCAGCATAATCACCAGAGTATGCTACAAAACCAGACCTAAACTTTTGGAACCTAGATCTTTCCTTTCCAGCAAGTTTTCCAGAAACTACAATGCTTACACCTATTGCTCCAGCATTCCTTACTTGCTCCAAGTAATAATTGCAAACTTTCTTGTAGTTTATTCCTTTTTCTATAGCTTTTGCAATTCTATAGGCGACTATATTGGCATCAAGCATAGGCTGTTCAACTTCTTTTACATCTATCATCGGGTTTTCTATTTTAAACTTTTCTTTTATTTCTTCTGCAAGCTCGTCTATTTTTCTTCCAGACTTTCCTATAATCAGGCCTGGCTTATGTACATAGATTATTATTCTAGTTCCTAGTGGAGTTCTCTCTATTTCTGAATGGCTGTAGCCAGCCTTTTCAACCTTTTTTCTCAAAAACTTCTCTAAGTCTGAGACAGCAATACCATTTTTGACAAAAATCTTTTCTATCATCTTTCTTCCACCACTACTTCTAAGTTTGTTACTTTTCCTCTTCTCCCCCTAAACTTTGCCTTTGACTTTGGAAGCACGAAAGTAAAACCTTTATCTGCCTTTATTCTACTTATGAACAACCTTTCTACGTCCATGTTCTTTTGTTTTGCGTTTGCTTCTACATTGTTTAATAGTTTAAGGATTTCACTACTCGCTTTTGTGTAGTACTTTCCGTCTATACTTTCCTTCTTTTCTATAAGCCTCTCCAAAAAACTTTTTGCTTTTGATAACTTCTTCCCTTTTAGTTTTTTACACAGAACAAGAGAATGCTTGAGAGAAATTCTTGCTGTAGTTTTTGCAGTCGCTTTCATACCATCACTAGGTCTTTGTTGCATAATGTTTACTTCCCTTAGAAGCTCCTATACCAGGCGCAGAGTGTTTCACACGCTTTATTGTTATTGCAAAGTCACCAAGCCTAAAACCTATCATCTCAGGAGTTATTGTGATAGGTTGCCATTTACCGCTCGCATCTCCAGCCTTTCCACCTCCAATATAAACACCAATTTTCTTTCCAACCATCTCAGGAAGGATTATCATGCTTCTTACATGCGTTTTGTGGAATTTATCAGGCTCTTTCCTCAACTTTTCCAAGAGCTTTCTTTCTTGTTCAGTCAATCCTCTTCTCAACTTTCTTCTTATTTTCGCGTCAGCTATCTTTGCAAATTCCTCTATGGACATTTTTTTCAATTCTTCTAGCGTATATCCTCGATACCTAAACTCTTTCATAATCATCACAACTTTTTCTTACCAACCCTCCTAGCTGCTATGCTACCAACCTTTGCTCCAGGTGGAGCTGTTCTAGCTACAGTCTTGGAAGGTCTCGGTCTCTTACTTTTACCTCCGTAAGGATGATCGGTTGGTGTCATTGCTACACCTTTTGTCCTTGGGAAGATCTTGCCTCTTGCATGCATAGCATACCAATGTTTACCAGCCTTTACCCACGGCTTTTCCACCCTTCCGCTAGCAGCAGGAATTCCTATAGTAGCTCTACATCTTGCGTCTAATTCCTTTGTCTTCTTAGAAGAAAGCATAACTACAACTTTATCGCCAACTCTACCTACAACTTCTGCAAAAGAGCCACTACTTCTGCATAGCTTTGGACCAGAACCAGGATAAGTTTCTATTGCGCATATCTTAGTTCCTTCAGGAATTTTTCCTAATTCTACTACATTACCCACTGCAATTTTACCATCGTATTCTATCTCTGATCCAACTTGTAAGCCTTCGGGTGCTATGTGCAAAACTTCTTTCCCATCTTCAGTCCTTATGATTGCAACAGGAGCAGACCTTCCAGGGTCATGAACTATGTCGACAACCTTACCTACGATGTTGTTGAAAGGAAAATAACTTACTTTACCTAGATACCTGTGGCTCGGTGCTCTATAGCGAGGTCCGCCTTTCCCTCTTGCTCTGGCAATTATCCTTTTTCCCATTTTTACACCACTATTAATTTTGGATACTCAAACTAATAGGTTTCATCTTTTAAATATTTTATTGTATTTGATATGGAAGAAAAAATAAGGCTTTTGAAAGAGGTAGAAGAAGAAATAAGAAGCTGCAAAGAGTGTAAGAAAAATAAGTTTGGTTTGCCAGTTCCTGGAAAAGGAAATCCTAACGCAAAAATAATTTTCCTTGGGGAGAGTCCAGGACCGCAAGAGAGCAAAAAAGGAGAACCCTTTATAGGACCTTCTGGAAAATTTCTTGATAAATTGTTGGCTTCTATTGGAATAAAAAGAGAAGATGTTTTTCTTACCTCCCCTGTAAAATATTACCCTGGAAGTAGAGTCCCGACAAACGAAGAAATTATGCACGGCATGATTCATACTTCAAAACAAATTGAAATTATAAACCCAAAACTAATCGTGATGCTTGGAAACGTTGCTCTTAAAGCTTTATTTCCGAACGAAAAGTTCAAAGTTTCTGAAATTCATGGCAATCCAATAAGAAAAAATGGAAGAATCTACTTTCCAACTTTTCATCCTTCAGCTGCAAGAAGATTCCCCAAAATAAGAGAGAAAATGGTAAAAGATTTTGAAAAGTTGAAACTGCTCATAGAAGAGATAAAGTAGCTTATCAAATCATTCCTAGCTTTGCCGCAACATCGCTTGCTTTAAACTTAGGGTTTATTTTTATGAAAGCTTTTTTCTCTCCCTTTTTTGTTATAAGCGTGTTGACTTTGTCTACTTTAACCTCAAAAAGTTTCTCAAAAGCTTCTTTTATCTGCTGCTTAGTTGCTTTTCTATCTACAATAAACACTATCTTGTTCTCCTTTTCTATCAGCATGACAGACTTTTCTGTTGTATGCGGATAACGAAGTATTTTAAACGGGTCCATTTTAACCAACCAAATTCTTTAGCTTCTCAAGAGCAGACTTAGTCCAGATAGTAAGCCTACCAGGCATGCCTCCCGGTGCAAGATAAGCTGCGCACAAGTTTTCCACCCTGCAAACATGAATACCTGGCAAGTTCTTCACAGCCTTCCCAATTCCTTTATCTTCTGTTATAACTATTAAAGGACCTATCTTTCTTTTATACTTTCTTCCTCTGGCTTTTCCTTTACCAGCTCTAACCTTTTTCTTCTTTATCCTTTCAAGCTCTTCTTCAAGTCCGACAGCCTTCAAAAACTTTATAACATCCTTAGCCTTTTTCAACTCTTGGATACTATCTTCCACTACTATAGGAAGGGGTATATCCTTGATTTTATGTCCTCTTTTTGCTACAAGCTCTTTCTTTGCCGTAGCTGCTATTGCTGAGCGAATAGCCTTTTGTCTTTCCTTCTTGTTTATCTCTTCCACCCAGACTTTCTCAACTTTTGGAGGATGAGCTTCTCTTCCACCTTTAGCTTGAGGCACAAACCTTGCCTGGAAGTACAAGAAAGGAACTGTCTTGCCATGTAATCTTGGTAGTCTGGCCATCTCTCTGTTCATCATCGTGTACCTATGCCTTCTATACCCATGATAATGGGCAGAAGTTCTTTGACCAGCCAGGACGTCTGTACCATAAGGTTGTCTTTGTTTGCTCATGGTTGATAAAAAGGCCCTTCTAATCAAGTCTTCTCTCACTTGCTCAGAAAATACTTTTGGCAAGCTAATCTTTTCTACCGGCTTACCTTCTATGCTTAAAACATCTACTTCCATCATACCACCAACTTCTTGAACTCGTGCATGCTTATTACCTTGGGCCTTAGAGCTGGCCTCATCATCACTAGTCTTTTCTTGCTGCCTGGGACTGAACCTTCTATAACAATATAATTGCTCTTGATAATCCCGTATCTTTTAAACCCGCCTTTTGGAGCTATACCTCCTTCTCCAAGTTTAAGTATTCTCTTGTTTAGCTCTGTCCTTCTTGCGAACCCAAGCTGACCAGCCATAGGCACAGTAGGTCTTACTTTTCCTGGTCTTTCTTGTCCTAGGCTGCCTACATGCCTTCTCTTCTGTTTAGCATGTCTTGGCTGAATTTTTATACCAAACCTTTTTACCGGGCCAGCAGTCCCTTTACCTTTTGTTACAGCAATAACGTCTACAAGCTCGCCTTCTCTAAAAACATCCTTATGGTTTATTTCTTTTCCAAGCATGCTCTTGGCAAATTCAAGCTTTTCTTTTGGGTCTTTTCCACCAATTCCAACTTCGAAAACTTCTGGCTTTTTCTTCCTTACACCAGAAAGTAAGGGTTGAGTGCATACGATAAGCCTAACATCGTCAAAGCTTTTCCCTTCCAACTCTTTTAGATTCTCTTCATTGCTTTTAATTTTCACTTTCCTGCTAAGCTCTTTTGGCAATTCCTTGGACCAAACTTCTGTCAAGGCTTTCAAACCTTTTTCTGTGTTTTTGTAAACTCTAAAACCAATCACCTTCAAAGGCGGACAATCTAAAATCGTTACAGGCACAGCTATCTCTTTTCCAAAAGTTGGCGATCCTTTTCTTGTATCAAGAACTATTGCATGCGCGCAACCAACTTTATACCCAGCAAAAACTAAAGGCTTCACTTTTTCTACTTTTGGATATACGGTGACAGCAGGATAGATTCTTCTAGCTCTTTTTCTTGGGTAGTATGCCAAACTCCCTCTTCTAGGCTTCTTGATTTCTGGCATGTCCTCACGTGAATTTAAATTTAGTTTAATTGGTAATAAAACTTTAAAAGGTTAAGCTTAAGTTGATTCCTTTCCAATTAGGTATTGTGAACAAAGAAGATTGTATATTCTGTCAAATAGTGCAGAAAAGAATACCTGCTTTCATACTCCACGAGGATGAAAAGTGCTTGGCTTTTCTAGACATAAACCCTTTAGCTCCTGGTCACACTCTAATAATTCCGAAAGAGCATGCAGAAAACATATTTGATATTAGCGAAGAACTTTTGCAACACATAGCAAAAATTGCTCAAAAGCTTGCTAGGAAAATGAGAGAAAAGATGGGAGCAGAAGGAGTAAACTTGTTTCAAGCAAGTGGTTCTGCTGCTGAGCAATCTATACAGCATTTTCACTTGCATGTAATTCCTAGAAAGTCTGGCGACAACTTGAACATAAACGAGTGGTGGAGAGCTAAAGTTGGAAAGATGAGTAAAGAACAGATGGAAGAGCTTGCAAGGTTGCTTAAGCTTGAGATTGAAGTGAAAGAGGTTAAAGAGGAAGTGAAGAAAGAAGAGGAGAAAGAGAGAAGTAAGGAGGAAGCATATTACATAAGAAGGTCTTTAGAAATTGCTTAATTTTCTTTAAAACCAAATAAAGAATATGGAAAAAAGGCTTAAGTCTGGAATTCCTGGTTTAGACCCTTTAATAGGTGGTGGCTTTATAGAAGGTTCGGTAAATCTTTTGTGCGGTGGTGCAGGTACAGGCAAGACAATTTTTGGTTGTCAGTTTTTGCTTCAAGGCTTAAGAGAAGGGGAGCCTGGATTGTACGTTACGCTTGAAGAAGATAGGGAAGATATACTGAACGACGTTGCTGAGTTTGGGTGGGACAAGGAATTTAGAGAATATGAGAAAAAGGGAAAGTTTTTGCTTGCTTCTGAGTTTCCAACCAAGATAAGCGACTTGCAGACCAAAATAATAGAAGCAGTAGAAAGGATAAACGCTAAAAGATTTGTTTTAGATAGCTTGTCCATAGCTGAGATGGGCTGGGCAGAAGAGAAGGATATAGCAAAGCTGAGAAGGGAAATATTCGACTTGATGAGAGCTTTGAAGAGGATAAAGACTACTTCCTTGCTTATAACAGAGCTAAGAGGCACAAAAGCATTGAGCACTCTAGGCTTTGAAGAGTTTTTAGCAGACAGTGTTATTGTTCTGCATTATTTAGAATACTCAGCTCTAGGAACACCAAGAAGCTTAATGATAAGGAAGATGAGAAGAACAAATCATGCAACAGAAATATTTCCTTTTGAGATAACGAAGAAAGGAATTGTTGTTAAAAAAGGATAGTGGCGAAGATTTAAATCATTTAAAAATCAAAATATTTTTATGAAAAAAATATTGATAATTGTTTTAACTTTTTTTCTGTTGTTAGTCTCTTCTACATTTGCTCAAGAAGAAGCGCCAAAGTATACAGGAATTTTAAACTGGTTAATGGGATTGGGTAGTATATCGTTCCTTCTTATCGTATCAGGTGGTGCAATAGTTGCTGCTTCTATGATATTCGGAAGAGCGTGGCCTCGTGTATCTAAATGGGGCATTCTTATAGGCTTGTTTATTGTTTTTATAGGTTTATTCGCCATTCAGTTGGTGTATATTATACCTTTTCTTGGTAAACCAGTTCTTAGCTATACTGCTTGTAACGAGTCTATGCAAATGTTAATACCATCTGCTCCTATATCTGGCATGAACATAACTATCCCAGACCCCCTTGCATCTACAGTAATTCCAATTTCATGCGTGTTTGCTGGCTATGTGCCTACTGAGCTAAACTGGTTAAGCTTGGTAACATTTTTCATTTTTGGGATAATTTTACCTTTAGCATTACTCATTTCAGTTTTCTATGATACTACAGACTTTTTAACTCATACAGGAGTTCGTGCTATAGTTACACTTTCTTTATCTCTTATTGCTTTTAGGTTCCTTCTTGCTTCACTCTTTCTGGAACTATTAGGGTACGGTATTGCTGGTATTGGATTAATTTTAGTAGATTTCCTTCTCTTCGAAGTTTTGTTCAGGAGGTTGAGCAAAACAGCTGCAGCTACTACACAGCTTAAGCTCGTCGAGACTGGAATGGCTAGAGCTAAGTTTGATGAGCTTGCTGATCGCTACAAGCATGCAATGAGCCTTGGAAGATACGGTGAAGCGAAAAACTTGGAAAGTGAGCTCAGGAAGCTAGTAACTGCTTATCCAGAGCTTAAGAGAGACTTAGACGAACTCTTCAGCAAAAAGGAGTTCAGGCCACCTAAGACGTAATATTTTTAAGCTTTTCTGTCTAACATTATTCTATGGAAAGTAACAACTTAAAAGTAGTAAAAATAGATACGATAGACTTTGAAGTACTTATTGATAAAGATAAAAAACTCACGATAAAAAAACCAAAACCTTTCCCAACTTCTCTTGAAAGGTTTAAAAGAGAAAAGAAGGTACTCGAAAGGGAGGAGGATTTCAACAAAACTGAGCCGCTTGACGTTAAAATACCACATTCAGCAATTTTTAAAGATTACCTGTGTGAAGAATACATACCTTATGCATACGAGCCATCTTTTGGTGCAAGCAAGATAGCTAAAGCACTTAATAAGTGGTACAACTTCTGGGGGGTTGAAGAGAGAAAAGTACAATGGGATGAAGAATTGAGTTCTGCCATAGCTATTGTAGAAAATAGTTTGCCTGAGGAAAAGAAGAATTCGCTAATTTATAAGATGGCTAAAAAAAGACTTAAGGAAAGCTTGGCTGGAAGTGAAGAAGCCCATAAATCTTTTATCCATGGCAACTTACTTTTTGACCACTTTAGAAAGGACGATTCAGGAAACTTGTACTTTACTGACTTCGATTTCGCAGATAATGGCTGGGTGGAGGATGACTTAAGCAGGTTTGAAGTGGATGAGACTATAAATTCTTGGAAGTATGGAGCAAGCCCAGCTCAAATTTCAAACATTTTTGATAAAATTAAAAATTCTTTAGAAGTTTCAGAAGTTCTGAACAAGACAGCTACAGAAAAGTTTAACGCAATAAATTACTACAAACGTTCACCATTCACCAGATATTACATAAAAGAGGCTGAGGAAGATCTGTTCCACAGCTTCTTAATAAATGCTGTAAATTCACTCGATGGCCAGCCATTAATAGCTCCACCTAAACCGAAAAAAGAAGTTAAAGTGTTGAACATTTCTTGGGGTCTGCCTGGTGGAGTGAATAGTTACATAGAAGCTTATACAAGACCATTAGAAAGATTAGGATTCAACTTTGTAGAGGTTGGATACGATATCGATGATACTGGAGAGAAATTTTCTATAAGAAACGGCGATAACTTCTTACCAGCAACTAAGGAAGAGGTAGAAAAGCTGTTATCTCAACCTTTTGATATTATTCATGTCCATAATTATATTGTTGGATTAAAAAAGGATGAAGGTAGCTTTCTTGAAAAGCTACTTAAAATAAGAGAAACAAAAGGAACTAAAATAGTTTATACAGCTCACGGCTGTTTGAAAGAAATGTTCAAAGAAGCTTATAACATCGAGGAAAGTCCTTACATAGAGGCACAAGAGGAGTTGTTGAAGCACGCTGATAAAGTAATTGCAAATTCTTATCTCTCTCAGGTTTTCGCTCACCTGTACGGTTCAGACCTAGCTGACAAAATATCAGTAGTAGAACCATCTTCTGATGCAACATACTACCGACATTCTAAGAAGGAGGTAAAGAAACTACGAAAAACTCTTAGGAATGATGATACTTGGCTCATCACTTATGCTGGTAGAGTAACTACTGAAAAAGGGCTAAAAGAGCTTGTAGACAGTATGGAAATTGTCAAGAGAACTATTAGACCTTTCCATGTTAAGTTACTTTTAATAGGTCCGATAGAGAAAGAGATCGAAGAATACATAAAGGACAAAAGTTATGTTACATACCTAGGTGAAAAGAGTAGAGAGGAAGTGTTAAAATACGTTGCAGCATCCGATATAACCGTCCAGCCTACTTATTACGATTCTTTCAACATTTCTATTTTGGAGTCGCTGTTCCATGGTGTTCCAGTAGTTACAACAGACGTAAGTGGACCAGAGTACTACTTCAATCATTATGTTACTCGTGCGGTATGGAGTGAATATTATGGAGAAAGAGTGAGGAACTTTTCTAGCGCACTCCTTTATGCTATGAGAAATTACAAAGAAGTGAAGAAAGCTGCTCTAGAAGGACAAAAAGAACTTTTGTTTAAGTTCCATCCAATTGTCACAGCATATCAAACAGGCTGGAACTATTTAGAGCTTCTGTATCAAAAATAATCAACTTTTAGGCTGTAGAAACTTTTTCAGTTCTTGTGCAACTTCTGGGCTTGCCTCAGAAAAACAGCGATATAAGAAACCGTAGCTTTCTGGGGTATAAGCATCTTCGCTCATCTCAAAGTGCTTTTCCTCAGATTTGTAGACCTTACCCTCTTTTATATCTACTGCAATCTTTGGAATGATGTAGCTCATCTTCCTTAAACCTGCCATTTTGCTTTTCTCAACTATTTCTCTTAATGTTTCTTCATCCTTCTTTTTAAGCAAATCTAAAAGCTTTTGTGCATACCAATTGTAGCTGATAGGAGAAATAACATAAGGATCGTCGTATGGCATGTAAATATCAAGGTCTAACAAAAGTTTTGTAATTTCTCTTTCTTCTTCCCCTACGTACACAGGCCTAAGATAAAAATTTCTTACTACTCTATCTTCTTCCTCTATAATGTCTTCTTTAAATATTGTTCTGAAAGGATCAGGATTCATGAGAATTACATCCCCTTCCATCAACTCTTCAAACTTTTCTTCATCATCTTCATAAACATACGGCCAAATCACGTCCCACCTAAAGGCTATGTAGACAGGATTTTCTTTTGTCCAGACAACTAAGCGATCATTTTCCTTCAAGTTGTACATTTTCTTTATTAGAGGCGATACTCTTAAGCGATCTTCTTCAACTCTTGTAGAAATCCAAACAATTTTTTCTGGATTTTTCTCGAATATTTTTCTTAGCTTAGCATAAACTTCTTCTAAATCAGATTCTGAAAGAATCGAAAGCCTACGATACCTTCCGTAAATTCTATAAGATAAGTTTCTCTTCAGTTCTTTCAAGTAAACTTTACATTCTTCTGGTGTTTTTGGAAGAGTTGGATCTTCTTTTGCTTCAAGTATTTTGGCTATTGCTTTAAAGTCAGGATAATGCATTTCATAAACTTCGAGAATGCTCAGAAGCTTTTCTGCTTCTCTAGACACAGAAGGAATTCCTTTTGCTGTTTGCCTATATAGCTCGTCTTCTAATTGTTTTGCTTGTTCCATTAGCTGTTTACTTTGTGTTTTTAATCTTTCTATCTCACTCAAAATTTTGTCTCTTTCCTGCAGGCGTGAGCTCACAAGAATTTTTTCCTCCTTAAAAGACTTAAGCTTTATGGCTGAACTATAAACTCACAATACTTTTTTCCTTCTGCCTTGCATGCCACTTCCTTACATTCAACATTCTTCTCAAAATACTTGCAGAAATAACCAGCAATTATTCCAGCAAGCAAGTAGTCTACACAACCTTTTGTTTCAACCAGGTCTGGGAAAGGGTTTTCCTCCACTCTAACTAACCCTCTGCATTCTCTGTCGTTAACTTCTACTACTTTTACATTACCAAAGCCTAAGTGCTTCACTAGGTTTTGCAGTTCTATCAAGTACTCGCTCCTAACATCAGAAAGGCCTTCAAGCTCTTTTGCAAGGTTGGAAAATCCTTCCTTTGTTGCTTGATAGAGCAGTTCTAAACCTTCTTTGCCAAGCTTTTCTTCCAGCTTTTTCTGCAAGAATGCAAGCTGTTCTAACGGCTGCAAATAAAAGTTTTTGCCAAAAATCTTTACTTCTTTCTCGCAGATAGAAAGGGCTAAGCCTTTGAAAGCAGTACTCTCTTCAAACCTTAAAAGCTTTCGGATGAAAGTTGAGATCATCTAAAAATAATTTTGGATTTTCTTTCCTAAAAGCTAAGACAACCTGAAGGCAAGTATTATCTTTACTACAAAGATTAAAGCTTTAAACTCTTTAAGCTTCATGACCTGTACGTCTTTAAGTTTCCTTATAAGGGGGAAAGATTTTTAAATTGTTTCCTTATAACAGGTATTAACAAAAAGATTGTCTTCATGCCTTTGTGGAAATGGCTCCTCTCTTAAGAAAAGCTTGATTTTAAGAATTAACATTTAAATCTTCTAAATCTCAAATTAATCTTATGGAAAGAGTGAAAACAGGAATAGAAGGTTTGGACCAGGCTTTGCATGGTGGAATACCAAAAGGTAATGTAATTCTATTATCAGGTTCTGCAGGTACTGGTAAAACACTGATTTGCTTGAGCTTTATTTATCATGGAGCTACTAAGTTCAACGAGCCTGGGATATACATTTCTACTGACCAAACACCAGAAGAGCTTAGGCTACAAGCAAAAAACTTTGGCTGGGATCTAGAAGCTTTGGAAAAGAAGAACATGCTGAGGCTTTATCATGTAGACGTAACAAGCGAAAAGGACATGCAGTATTTGAAGAAGCTTGGCAAGGTTGCCAAGGAAATAAAGGCTAAGCGAATAGTGCTGGATTCGCTAACAACAGTAACAGAATTTTTAACGCCTTTTGAGATTAGGAAAGGAATGAAACTTTTTGAAACTCTGGAAGCAATAAGTCCTGTGCCCATGACAGAAGCGATAGTTGCTAAGAACGTTCTGATGAAGATCATTAATTATTTGAAATCTACAGGATGCACTTGCTTAGTTACTTCTGAACTGCCTGAAGAAGGAAATTGGCTGAGCAGGGACACTTGCTCAGAGTTTTTGGCTGATGGTGTAATAACTTTAAGACCTTTCAAGTATGCTAGAAGCGACATAGACTTGCTTGTTGTAAAGCTTAGGTATGGAAGTCATTCAAAAGATTTGCACAAGATTTACATTACTGAGAAAGGGGTAGAAGTAAAGCCTGCTGAGAAAGGAGTTGTTATTTAATTTTCTTGATGTTTATTAAATTTTCTCTATTTTAATATGACTGAGGGAGGTATATTCTTTTGTGAAGCTTCTTAAAGAAGCTTGGGACAAGACATTTCAAGAAAAAGGCAGAATTTGGACAAATCCTCAAGAAGATATTCCTTGGCTGGCAAAAAGATGGAAGAAGGAAGGTGTGAAAAGAATTTTAGATTTAGGATGTGGGACAGGAAGACATGCAGTATATCTAGCTAAAAACGGTTTCGAAGTTTATGGCATGGATATTGCTAAAACTGGAATAAAAATTGCGAAAGAATGGTTAGAAAAAGAGAGGTTAAGAGCTAAGTTAAGAGTTGGTGATGTATACAAAAAGTTACCGTATAAAAATTGCTTTTTCGATGCAATAGTTTGCGTGAGAGCATTAAACCATGGAAGAATAGAATGGATAAGAAAGGCCATAAAAGAAATGTACAGAATTTTAAGGGCAGGCGGTTACGTTTTTATCGTTGTTCATAAGCACAAGGGAAAGAAACATATACAAAAGGATAAACTTCATGGAATAAAGTGGATTGCTCCAAGGACGTATGTAATTTTAGACGGTTCTGAAAAAGGCTTAATTCACTACAGGTTTAACAAAAAGATTTTAATTAGCGAGTTTAAGAAAGTTGGGTTCAGGCTTCTTGATTTTTGGATAGATTCAGAAGGTTATTATTGTATGTTATGCAGAAAAAGTGATTAAAAAAGTTTATTGATGTTTTCTGTAATGTATTGAATTTTTTTACTTTTTAGAAAACTAGTAGAGAATCATTCTTTTGGCTTTACTACAAATTCGCAGCAATCGTCACCTTTTGCATAACATTTTACTTCTTCGCAAATCATTGGTTTACCTAAAAGAGCTGTAAGCCCTTTCTCAAAAATACCTGAAATGTAATAATCGATTGGAGATTGTTGTTTACCATATTCGAGTAAAAACTCTTCGGCAAATGGTGTTTTCGAGATCGAAATTATGTAAGAATCATTACTTTTTCTATATTCGTATTTTCCTAATCCAAGCGATAAAGTTATTTGTGTGACAAATTCCCATATCTTATTTTTTGGTAATTTTTCCCAACCTAAAATTTTTATATACCTTTGAAAAGCTTGTTGAACTTGAAATCTTCCAAGTTCTTTTAGTACCTCTATAGCTTTATCTTCACTAAAATTTTCTTTTATAAGAACAAATAATTTGTTAAGAACTCTAACAGGTAAAAATACTGCATACTCATTAAAACCAATTATTTTACCATCTGTAGTAATTTCAACTTTACCTTCTTTTATCAGTTTTATCAGAGTATTTTCTTCTTCCATGATTACACTACTATAAGTCTTTTAGGTTTACCTGGTTTAATTAGTTTTCTAAAACCTTTATAAAGCTCTCCAGGATCTTCCGCCTCTATAAAAAGTCTTGCATCTCCTATAATTTCTACTAAAGTCTTAACTGGAATGTTAGAAGCATATAACTTTTCTCTTATCTTTTTATTTATTTCTTCATTTTTTTCTGACGATAATTTATACGTACTTTCGACTCTTATTTCTACTTCAGATTTTCTATCCCAATTTTTGTACGTATTAGGATCATTTCTTAGTTTCTCTAAGAGCTCTTCATCCAATTCAATGCCTTGTCGAATAAATGTATAAACAACTTCTCTTGGTATTGTCTTGAAATCTATTAGAGTATATTCGCCAGTTAATTCTTTCTCATGCTCTTCTAACTCTTCTACAACTTCTTCAACTTCTTGTGGATGTAGCTTTGCTCCAGAAAGGTCGGCAACTTCTCTTCTTATCTCACTGATCGAAGTTATAGGTTCGTTTTTTTCCTTTTCTATACACTTTGCCCAATCACCTATTTGATAATTTAGCAGTACTGTCCATGGTTTTGAATTAACCTCGTAAAGATTGGTTAATAAAACATTTCCAATTTCTCCAGTCGATACCTGTCCTCCATTTTTAACTAAGAACAACAAGGTTTCAGGAAGAGTTACAATAAATTCATCTGTGAATGGTTCCACTTCATAAGCGACCATTCCACTTTCAGAAGTACCATAGAAATCACATACTCTTGCTTCGAATTCTTTCCCAATTTCTTTCCTTCTTTGAATGGTAGAAGGTTCACCGCTAACCATTATAGTATTAATTTCAAGTTTTCTACTATCGATTCCTATAGTTTCTAATAGTTTAGGTAGCCTGTATGCGAATGTTGTTAGACTCGCCAATGATGTAGGTTTAAATTCATTATAATATTCCATAAATTTCCTGGGGTCACCACGAAGTTCTTGGGCAGGCGCATGTTTATAAGCATACCCTAAGGCGGAAAGTGCACAGTTTTCCATATGCCCAGAAATGGCAGGGGGGGCCGGAAAGCAGTTAAGGATTCTATCATTTTTTGTGTAAAATTTCTGGAAGAATTTCATAGCTTGATTTACGATTCTTTTTTCATCATCTCTATTCATACAAACTCTCTTTGGCTTTTTTCCACTAATTCCAGAAGTATAAAATTCTTTTGTATTTTTATCTTCATAATAAACCAATTCAGGTAAATCTTCTGGAGTAGTATACAACCCTTTTTCATAAGCCTTTAACAAGTCTTGTGGACTTCTAATCTCGTCAGGATCTATTCCTAGCTCTTTGTACTTTCTAACGTACCAAGGAATTTCTTTTGATAAACTTACCACATGCTTAACTCTTTTCTCCAGTTCTTTTTGGTCTACTTTTAATTCTTGCATATTTTATGAATAGTCCAAAGAAATATATAGATTTTATTTGGAATAATCTAAATATATAAAAGTTTAAATAATTTTGGAGTGTAACTAAAAATTGTGAGCGATACAGTTGCTACCGATCAAAAAGATTTACACGAACTACCTACGCTTCTTTCTAGCGTTAATGACAAAATAAAGGTATGTTGGATGTTCGGATCGTTCGCTAAACATGAAAACAACGAGAAGAGTGATTTTGATGTTGTGGTGGTACTTAAAGATAAGAAAGACAGAGAAAGTGTTGGAAGTAAATTGGCAGTAATAAGAAAGTTGGACGTTACCTACTTTGAAGAGAACGATATGGTGGAAAGATCATGTTTTAACGATTATCTTCTAGGTAGTTTGTTAGAAAACGAAAAATATCTTTTTGGTGATGAAAACTTTCTAGAAGAAATTAAGAATCTAACATTCTCAAAAAAGCCAGACGAAAATTCCGTAAAATTTAATTACTTAGAAGCTTTACACTGCTACGATGTTGCTTCGTTATCTTTCCACAATTTCAAATACTTTTTGCGATCGGCTTACAAGAGTATCTTTCCTCCTCTAGAAGAGTATAGAAGGGCAGTGTTAAAAGATGCGTACAGAATAAAACTGCCAGAGGGGTACGAGAGTAAGGATGTTAAAATGGCACTTGAATATGCTTTAGACACTCTAGCAAACTGTGAGTTTGCATTAGGATATTTATATGCTAGTAAGCTGATGAAAAAACTAAATCGAACAGTAGTTTTTTCCGACTTAAAAGATAAAAATAGTTTGTTCAACTATCTACACTCGATTAATAAAAAGTTTAAAAACAATAAAGAAATTGATGTTGATGTAGTAGCGAAAGTTTTTTATACTACTTCAAACGAGTTCAGGGGAGACGTACATGGACGAGGTAGAAAGCATTTACCTTAACCCCCATTTAGCCACGGGAGCTATAGTAATTGCAGACAGAAAAAATATGGATATAGATGTGTTCATGCCGTCTAAAAAGTATGGAGAGTTTGTTAAAAGGATATTAGAAGAGTTAGGAACGAAAAAATGTATTTTTTATATATACACCGCAAAAGAGAATGTGAGTTTTGTTTTGAAAGATCAAGAACCAGTCTGCAAAAAATTTGGTATAAAATTTAAAAAAGGTATAATAGACGGCGATTTTGCTCTCTGGGATACAGTAGAAACAAAAATTATAGATAAACTAATAAACTTCATAATTTCTATGCGTTGGGAAGTCTATTACTTCGAAACTAAAGATGTTAGAATTTGTCAAACTAACGATAATTTTTACTATTTAGAACCGAAGACGAAAAACGATGAAAATTATAGAAAGTTGTGGGAAACGTGTAAAAAAGCTTTAAGTAAAATGGAACAATAGAAAACCTTTACAAATTTAAATTGACAGAAGTAGATAAAATTTCTTACTCATCGTTTAGCGATGATTCGTTCAAGTTTAAGATTAAGTCTGTGTACAAGTCAGTCTACGAACAACCAAAATCTGTACCAGACGAAAAGAAAGCTTACTCATCGGTACCAAAGGAAGGAGATAGAATAATTACATTTGAGAGCAATAAAAAGGATGAGGAAATCTGCTGGTTGGTTATGAGAATTATCAATATAGCGTGCGCAATTATCGAAAGAGAGGGAAAATTTTTATTAGCAAAAAAATCTCGTGATAAAAAGCATCCCATGAAAATTGAGGGTGAATGGCATTTTCCAGGCGGGAAAGCTAAAAATAACGAAAAAATAGAAGATGCGCTCTTGCGAGAAATAGAAGAAGAACTAGGACTAAAAATTAGAATAGAAAAACTTATGAGTATTATAACAAGAAAAGTAAACAATGAATGTGTTTTGAATTTTTTTTGGTTTTTCTGCCGCACTTCTTCAACAGAAGTTAAAAAGTCTAAAGAAATTGAAGAAGTTACCTGGGTGGATAAAAAAGAAGTTTTGAAGTATTTAAGAGAAGATTTGATAAGGGAATTACCTCGAGAGGTTATAGAGCTTTTCTCTTAGTTGGTGTAGGAACAAAATTGTTTGAGGAACTAGAAAAAAGGGCAAAGGAAAAGGATATTAAAAGGATATACGTGAGTACTTCATGCGACAACATTCCTGCAATAATTTACCATTTAAAAAGACTAAGATTGTATTCTAAAGATGAGTTGGATAAATTGGCTGAAGAAATAGGTTACGAACCTTTGATAGCTCTTTCAGGATTGAGTGCTCAACCACTTAAGCAAGATTCACCAAGAATGCTTTTAGTTTATAGAAAAGGATAGCTTTAGGGTGTGTGAACTATCAAATTCCTTAGAGTTTACTACCAATCAGTAACATATTTAAACTTTTCGCTCTAAAATGATAAGCATGAGCGAAAGAAAAACTTGTGAGTATTGGCTTTCCGGATGCTTCATGATAGAAGACATAGCAAAAGAAAGTGTGACAGAAGGAAAAAAGCTATTGGACAAGTTCTGCAGGACAGGAGAAAAACCAGTAGCATGCCCAGCCTATCAGCTCAACGAGAAACTCTATAAGCAGCCATACGAGCCTTTTGATCCAGCAAGAGTAGAAGATCCTTATCTCAGAATATTGCTTCAGATAATTTCTACTGGGGCAAGAATTGCTCTTCATGAATGGGGAAGAGGAAGAGCAAAAGAGGAAGGAAGCTACCAAGTAGTAAAGAAGGAAATGAAAGACATAGCAACAAAAGAGTAAGCTTAAAAGCTTTAACTACCGCTCTTTAAGCATGGAGCATCAAATACCTTGGGAAAACAGGAAAATAGACTTGGAAGCTTACTTATACGACATACTAGAATACCATAGGCTCAACACTCCATACTGGCAAAAAAGACTTACACCAAAGCTTATAGAAGAAACTGTTACTAGCAACTTGGAAGAGACTTTGTACAATTTATCCAAGCTAGAAGTTGATCAAAACTTGTTAAGGACTGATTGGCTTTCCTTCAAGCCGATAAACCTGAAAAATGTAAAGTGTTCTTTTTCTTCAGGAACAACAGGTCCTCAAAAGTATTGTTTATGGTCTGAAGACTACATAAAAAAGCAGGCAGAATACATTTCCTACTATCTTCGTGATAAAGGTGTGAAAAATGCGATAATTCAAGGACCGACAAGCATCTACAAGGACGTGAACGAGATGGTAATAAACTTGTTAGGCGGAATACCTTATTTTGTTGGGCTAAGAGTGGAAGGTCTTAAGCCAATAATGGAAAAAGCTATGGCTAAAGGACCAGAAGAAATGATTAAAGTAGTTAAAGAGTATTTTGCACCAGAAATAGAAAAGACGAGAAGATTTTTAGAACATGACGAAAACATAAACTTCATGAGAAGTGCTTGGATGATGCTTGCTCCTTTTGAGCTGTTTTTCGGCGATAAGAGAAATGTAGATACAGTAATGATTAGTGGATTAGGCTACAATCAACAAAACCATGAAATGCTTAAGCAGAAGTTCAAGACTGTAATCCCTTCTTATGGCTATTTTGCTTTTGGTGACGCTTTGGGCAAATATGAGAACGGAAACCTAAGCTACTATCCAGCATTTCCTTACACAATTTTTACTGTAGTGAAAGAAAATGGAGAAATAGCTAAGTACGGAGAAGAAGGAAATCCTTTGTTTGTTGTAGCAAGACCAGATTTGCTGCTAGTTTTGAAGGAAAGCAATGAATTTGCAAGAAGAGTTCCTCCAACTGAAAAGTTTGAGTGGGATGGAATAAGGAATCCTTACAGAAGAATAGTATGATTTTTTTTCATTTTCTGAAAACAAAATTATTTGTATGAAGCTGTTCCATAAGTTAGCTATTTGTTTCTCATTTTTGGCAATTTTTTGTATTCTAGCTATTACCAAAAATTTCCTAACCTTTTTACCAACAGGAAAAGCTGTACTATTATCAAAGGGGATAATGCTTGTGATTTTAATTTCTTTTTCTTTTCTGATCTTAGCTTTAGCTCTTACAAAAGAAAAGGTTCCAATTCCATTTAAAGAATTAGAGCAAATGCTGTACAAAATTGATGAAATAGAGAAAAGCAATTTGAGTGAAGAAAACAAAGCTAAAAAACTGATAAAATATTTGCTGCCGGATTTGCATTCTATTCTTGCTTATTATAAAAGTTTTGTTCATGGCTTACCATCAGATTACAGAAATGTTTTTTACGATGTTTACTCTTCTTTGAAGCATCCTCACTATCTTCCTCAAAGATTGATGAAGGATGCCCGATATTTAAAGGAAGTGATAAAAGGTTTGATTAGCAAGTATAAGTTTTAAATATCTTTACGTAGAGTGGTTCTTTATGAATGTTAAATCTGTTGTGAGAGGTACTAAAGAGTTTTATGTTTTGCTTGAAAAGGGAGGTTTTGATCTAGACAAATTTATCGTTTTTGGTGGTGCTGCTCTTGTGCTTCATGGCTTAGAAAAAACTGCTGCAGACATAGACATTTTGGCTTTGGACAAAAGACTCTTCAAGCAATTAAAGATTTATTTGAAACCATGCCATGCCACAAAAACTTTTATAACTTATGAGAGAAAAGGAGTAGAATACCAAATTGGCTTGCCTGAAGAGTTTAAAATAGTTCAGCCTGAAGATAAGGAAGAAAGAATTTTTGATAATATAAAAATTTATTTAAGACCGTTGCACCTTCTCTATGCTGACCAGAAAGCTTACAAGGAAAGTTTAGAAAAGGATTTTTCTGAAGTAGGCGAAACTCCTGCTGACCTTAAAAAACACTACTCCCGATATAGAAAAATTTTGAGAAGGTTAAAGAAGTTGGAGGCTGTTTTATACTAAACTTTAAGGAACCTAAAACCAACAGACTCCTTCATTAGGTCTTGCTCTCTAAATCCCAACTTCTTCGCAATTTCTAAAAGTTTTTTCTTAACGTTTCTTTTTCTTGTGCATTCTATTTCTACAAATTTTCCAACCCCTTTCACATGGTCTATTACTATCAGGAAATTTCCAAGCTTATAAGTTTCCCTAACCTTTTCAACTTTGCTTGCATGAGGTAACGGTACAATGCCAAGATAAGAAAATATTTTCTTCAACGCTTCCTTGTCAGAAACTTTAACGTTTATTTCGTTTACTGAAAGAAATTTGCTGTATCTTTTACCAGAAGGTTTGTAAGTTAGCAATGCTTCTTTGCTTTTCCATCACTTCTTATCCTTAGGCATTCAACGGTCTTCCAAAAGTTTCTTGTCTTAAGCGTAAAGTTCTCGTCCACTATTCTTTCTCTTTTGAGAAACTTAGCACCAATTTTTCTCAACCTACTTTTTAACTGTTTATAATCCTTTAGTTCAAACCTAATCTCTATCTCAAGGACCATAATTACAATTAGGTCCAAATGCTTATCAAAGTTCTGAAAGCATAGTACTTGCAAAAGGCACTAACATTTCACTCTTGCTAAGACCACCATGATGACCTAAAAGAGAGAACTTCTTTCCTTTAAAGTACTTCCACCAAACTGTATAGTTTTTGTAAGGCAGTACAAGCAAATTTCCTACTCTTTCCAAAAACTCTTTTTTAGGCTTTCCTATTCCAAACATTCCCTTTTCCAAAGCATCGCTTATCTTTACAACTTCAGCCTTTCCCTCTAGTTTTTCTGTCAAGAAAGAAAAGACCTCTTCTAACTTTTCAGGCTTTATGTGCAAGAAAACATCACGGGGACCTCCTGCAGGTGGTATAATTTTGTTCTTATCAGTTTGCAGCATGTTCACAAGACTTCTATACTTGTTAAGGTAGATTGTTTCTTCTGGCAGAACATTAACTTGTCCATGGTCTCCTGTAACTATGAAAAAGGTTTCTTTTGCGGTTTTTCTATCCAGCTTATCCAAAAATTCTTTCTTGAAGAGAAAGGAAAGCATGGAAAGCTCTGCTTGATACTCTTCTGTATGAGGACCATATTCATGCTCTATTGCGTCTAAAGAGCCATAGTAGACGTAAAAATAAGCAGGTCCTTTTTCTTTTTCGACAACCCTTCTCATTTTGACAATCAAGTCAGAAGGATTTATGTAAGGTATTACAGTGCTTCCTTTGTAAACTAGTCCTGAATAGCAGCTACGAGCATAGGATTCATGAGCAAAAGCAAAAGACTTTATGCCTTCTCTTTTAAGGTTTTGGTATATTGTTCCACCTTTATACAGTATGCTCGGGTCTACTCCTTTTTCTGCAAGCTTATCTTGACCTTTTTCACCGATTAAAGTGAAAGGCAAGGTAGCAATTACTTCGCCAATTTCTTTAAAATAAACATACCATTCTGGCAAAGCATGCTCTTGAGGCGTAAGACCAGTGTTTATAGTCGTGATTGCAGCTGCTGTAGTCGAAGGAAAAACTGTTGTTATCGGCGATACCAGACCTTTCTCGTTAAGGATCTTGAAAAGATGATAATCTTTCGAATATTTTAGCCATTGCTCGTAGCTCAAACCATCTATAAGAAAAACTAAAATTTTATCAGGATTTTCTGGTTCATAAAGTTCAGCTGGTAAAACAGGTCTCTTAGTTTTTACATGAAAAAGATTTAGAATAGTTGAAGGTATGTTTGAGAAGCAATACTTCTCGTAAAAAGGATAGACGAATTCACCTTCTTTCTTTTGAGTTTGAATGATATACTCTACTTCTTTAAGTATCATTTTAATCCATAGGCAACTAAACTTTAAATTTTTGTTGAGCGAGCATTTTCTTCAATTTTTTGATAGATACAATCTTCATACCAACTTTTCTCGCACCTTCTATCTCTTCTTTATCGTGTCCTACAAAAACAGCTTCTTCAGGCTTAACCTTAAACCATTTTAATACTGTGAGATATGCTCCTCTTTCAGGCTTTTCATATCCTATAACGCTCGAGAGAAAAAGTTTGTCATAATGCTTTCCTTTGAGTATGCCCAATTTTCTAAGAAGCTTCACTCGCCACGCAAAAGGATGGACTGTATCAGAAAGTATTGCAACCTTCATTCCTCTTTTCTTCAAAGCAAGCAAAATTTGTCTCGCTTTGCTATTCACTTTAACATACTTTAAAGAAATGGACAAATCTTTCCTAAGCCATTCGTCCGATGCTGATACAGGAACTCCTAATTTTCTAAAAATTATTTTGTTAGCTTCTCTTAGGCTAATAGAGCCTCTTACTATTTTAGGCCTTAACTTTTCAAAAATTTTTCCTTGCTTTTTGAGGCTAGAGCCAAACTTTTTCAAGAATTTGTCATACTCTTTAAAGAAAATTTTTATAGCTTTCTTATAGCTGTATAGAACGCCTTCTCCATCGAATACAACAAGCTTTATGCTCATAAAAATTTTTTGATCTCGAGAAATAAAACTATTTAGTCGCAATGACAATATATTCTGTTGGAAATTCAAGCCCATGCTTTTTTATCTCATTCTCATGAATTTTTAAGAACGAATCAAGTTTAGGATTAAAAATTGCTTGCTTTCTTCCTGTAAAAGAATACTCCAACTTTTGCCATTCTCTTACCAAAGGAATAGAAATTTCTGGAGCAATTTTTATTTTGAAATTTAAAAATTTTGTGGTTATCTTCTTAAATCCAACCCTTTTCATAATTTTCTCAATTTTCTTTGGGTCCCACCATCTTGTGTGAAATACAAGAATATCACTTTTCATGTAAAGCCACTGAGCTTTGTTTTTACAAACTGGGTAGCTTTCTGAATGCACTACTAAACTTCCCTTTTTAAGAATTCTGTAATTCTCTTTTATGATTTGTCTAATATCTTTATGCTTTGTAATCACACCAAACAACCAATGAGAAATCACTACGTCTATAGAATCATTTTCTATTCCCATCAATTTTCTAGCATCACCTTTCATTATAGCGACATTCTTCAAACCCAATCTTTTAACGTTCGACTTAAGCTTCTCTAATGCTTTTCTATCTTTGTCTATTGCTATGATTTGAGAATTCTTGAGTTCTCTTGCTAATGGGATAGTAAATGCTCCTTCACCACAACCTAGCTCTGTTATCTTAGAGTTTGGTTTAACTTTTAATTTATTTGCTAAGAATTTTGCTACAGTTTCACAACTTTTAGCATATTCTTTGTACCAGCCCTTAATCCTCGAAACTTTCATATCTATTTAACTCTCTTTACAAACTCTTCTATTATCTTCTCATACCCTTCTTTCTTTACAATTTCCCAAGACCTTCTGTAGTCAGGAATTTTGTTTGCAGCCTTAAAATCCCTTTCTAATCTTTCTGCATCGAAAAATTTCATGTAAATATGAGCATGAACAGCATACACAGGTATATGAATTCTTGTCCTGTAAGATTCGTTCTTGTACTTTCTTTGGATATACTTTCTTGCTCTGTCTGTTTCCTCCAAGTTTTGAGAAAAAATCTGATGAATTAGCTCATGAATCAGCACGTCTATAAAATAGTCTTTTTCTTTATAGATAGGCAAAGTAAGCGGGTCAGAAAAAGGAACGCATTTTCCTACGACATAGCAATGAATTACTTTGGACTTCCATTTTAAGGAAGTAACTTTAGAAATCTCTCGTAAAACTTTTTTGCCAACTTTATTCCATAGTTTTTCTACGCTTTTTATGTAGTTGAGGATCTTCCTTGGAGAAGGGTAGCTTTTAACGTCCTTTTTAGCCAATCTAGCCCATTCCTTACAGTTTTGGTCGTATATCCAAGAATACTTGAAAATAATTTTTGGCAGACGCATAATAATTTTTTGTTTTTTGAAAAAGATTTTACCTCTGAATTTTTAGCATATCCCAAAAAAACTTAAGTATTCTTTTTGACTATTCTAAAATATGAGAAAGCATTTAGATTGGCTTACTGAAGAAGAAAAACTGAAAAGACTTTCTGTTGCTACTTCTCGCGTTTATGAGGCAATAAGAGCAAACTGGCCTACCAACCCTTTGGAAGTGGCTCATATGCTTGGAGACAACGGAAAAGAAAAGAGCCTTTCTGCTAAGTACATCTACCACTTCAGAAAGCTAAAAAAGCTCGGACTTATTATGATCAAGAAAATGGGAAACACTTATGTAGCTTGGCCGAACGAGATAGAAAAGCTTAGAATAATAAGGGATATGGTGAGGGAGGTTTAATGCTTTCGCCATTTTTATCTAAACTCTTGCTCGGAAGACAGCTAGAATGGACCGAGAAAGGTATAAAAATTTTGGGCGAAGGTTTTTTTGTTCAGCCTTTGGACTTCTTGGCCATGCTGCAGAAAGAGTTAGAAAAAGGCAAGAAAGATAATGTTTTGTACCAATGCGCGAAGGAAGATTTTCTCAAAATTTCAAGAGAAATGAAGAAGTATGCAACAAGCAAAGAAATCTTTCTCAAGTACTTACTTGCTCTAATAAGTCATGCAGGGTTTGGAAACATAGAAATAGTTAACATGAAAGAAGCTAATGTAACTTTACAAGTGAAGAGCAATAAATTTGCAGAAACTTACAGAAAAAAGTTTGGAAAGCAGAAGAAGCCTGTAGACCTAATTTTGGCAGGGATGCTTGCAGGATTTTTTTCTGTATACTTTGATGCACCTGTAGATTGTAAGGAGGAAGAGTGTATTGCTCAAGGAAAAACCTTTTGCACTTTTCTCTTAGAAAAACAATTTAAACGAGGAAAATAACTTTTAGTTATGATAGAGAAGCCCTTGGAAAAAGTTTACATGGTGAAAAACTATTCTAACGCTTATATCGTAGAGTTTGAAGATCATTTAATACTTATAGATACAGGCATGGATAAAAAGGCTAAAGAGCTTATAGAAGCAATAGGAAAAACAGGAAAAGAGCCGAGAGCAGTTCTAATCACGCATGCACATCTAGACCACATAGCTGGGTTGGCAAAGCTGAAAGAAAAGTACCCTAACATAAAGATTGTTGTGAGCGAAGAAGAGAGGGCAGCAGTGGAAGGAAAAGAATACTTGCTACCAAAAGGCATAAAAGGTTTCTTCTTCCGTCTTTGCATGCCTTTCATGTACAAGAGTGTTAATGTGGACGAAACTCTGAAAGAAGAATATGAGCAGTTCAAAGTCATTAAAGCACCAGGTCATACAAAAGGTAGCGTTTGCTTTCTTCTAGACAAGCTCTTGTTCTGCGGAGACTTGATAGTAAACACAGAAAAAGGGTTGGATATACCTCCAGAAGAGTTTAACTTTGATAGAAACCAGCTAATAGAATCTATAAAGAAAATAAGTGAGCTTGATTTCAATTCCTTACTTCCTGGTCATGGAGAAGTCGTCAAGGAACCAAAGGAAAAAATTAAATCTTTTCTTAGCTCTTTGCAAGCTTAACCTGTTACTATAGAAGTAGTTTCTATTATTCCTGCTAGCAAAAGCAGAATTACAGCTATGAAGAAGAGCTTGAAGCTATCCTTAAGCATTTGAGGCATCAACTCAGTTTTCCTTCTTGTTATGGCGGCAGAAGCTATACTCCCACCTATCCCACCTATGAAGTAGGCAAGCATCTCCAAGCTACCATGAGGGAAGAAAACAAGAACAGCCATGGGCAAGCCGCTTAGACCGCCTATGCTTTTGGCAGTCATCCCGAGCACAGTGCCAAGAATAGAAGCGTTCCATGCAAGAATGAAAACAGCACCAGAGCCGTAAAGGAAGGATAGGATGAAAGTTAAAGTTAGCACGCCTATGTTATTTCCGACTATCTTCTCGAAAGTTGATGCAAAAGTTGCGCTTCCCCTTATAAGCGTGATAGTCGTTACTTGATCTTGGAAAAGTTTAGCTGAAAATTCTTCAGGCAAGAAAAGGAAGAGTAGGGTGAAGGCAACTACTACACCTGCAAAGAAGCTGGCAAAAACAATCACAGCATCTCTATGTCTTGCCAACAAATTAAGCTCTTTGCCACTTTTTATCAGTTCTTCTGCTCTTGCTTCCGAATATTTTATCAGGTTGTATATGAAAGGTGTTATGCATATTGTAATAACAAAAGTTGTAAAAATACCGATAGATTGGGGGAAGAGAACATAAGAGACCATCAGAGAAGTGACAGCTACTATTGAACCTAGAATAAAAACAGTCCAAGGCTTTTTTACTGCTTCTTTTACTGAAACTAACCTTTCAAGAACCATAGCTTAATAAAAGTATATGTTTTAAGAAATAAATAGGGTTAGCATGGAAAGGAATACTTTGATAGGCATAGTATTGCTCCTCCTTATGCTTTTGTCTACTTTTACTTATTCTTTTATAGGTTTCAGGACAGGGGGCGTTGAAATGCCTACTGGGAATATAGTAAAGTATCAGCTTTCGCCAGAGCAAGAAACAAAGCTTATACAGCAAGGAAAGACTGTGATAACTTTTACTTACACAAAAGATTGTAGTAACTGTCAAGAATTGCTAAACTTTTTGGAACAAGTTGCAACAGGCTATAAAGATCAAATCTTTCTTGTAGAAAAAGAAGGTAATTCTACTAGTTTTCTAGTCAAAAGCATGAACGGTCAGAGGATAACAGGAAGCGTTACAGAAGAGAGGATAACTAGCTTGATCTGCGAGTTGATGGTTCAACCACCTTCAACCTGTGTTTTGGGCAAACTATGATAGTTGGGATAGACTTAGCTGGAAGCGAGAAGAGACCGACAGGATTTTGTGTTCTCGACGGAATGAAATCTAAATGTTGCATACTTTACACGGACAAGGAAATAATAGAGAACATACAGAGGATAAAGCCTAAGATAGTTGCTATAGACGCTCCTCTAGCTTTGCCAAAAGGTAGAAAATCTATAGAAGAAAGGTGCAACGTGCATTTGAGAAAGTGTGACAGAGAGTTACTGGATATGAAAATAAAATTTTTTCCGATAACCTTAGGACCTATGAGGATGCTAACGAAAAGAGGAATTAAGCTGAGAAAAATTCTTGAAAGAAAAGGGTTTAAGGTGATAGAGGTATATCCTGGTGCTGCTCAAGACATATGGAAAATACCAAGAAAGCAAGAAGGGCTAGAAAAGTTAAGGAGGGGACTGATAAGACTTGGTGTAAAAGGTGACATAAACAAAAAGGGCATTAGTGGCGATGAGCTTGATGCAATAACTTCTGCTCTTGTTGGGAAAGCATACCTAGAAGGAGATTACCTAGCAATAGGCGACCCAGAAGAAATTTTAATGATTTTGCCAAAGCCTTAAACTTTTCAAAAACAAATTTTACTTGTGGAAAGAAGAAAGCTCGCGTTAATACTTTCTCTCTTGAGAGAGAACCCTAATCAAAAGTACAAGCTTGAACAATACTCTATTACACCAGATATAGCAGCTACAACCTTGATTGCCGCAAGTAAAGACATAAAAGGAAAAGTAGTGTACGACTTAGGTTGTGGCGCAGGAAGGTTTGCAATAGGTGCTGCCTTGCTTGGTGCAAAAAGAGTTTTTGGCGTAGACATAGACAAGGATGTTCTTGATATAGCTCGTGCTAATGCAAAGCTAATAGAAGAGAAGACAGGGTTGAAAATTTCTGAAAGATGCGAGTGGTTAGCTAAGGATGTAAAAGAGCTAAAGGCTGAAACAGATACAGTAATACAATTTCCACCTTTTGCTAACGATCTTCTTTTCTTCAAGAAAGCATTGGAAATAGCTAGGAATGTTTATAGCATCCATAAGAAAACCGAAAAAACTAGAAAGAGTTTAGCTGAAATGTGCAAAAAATTTGGAGCAAAAATAGAACTAGAAAAGAGTTTCAAGTATAAAATCCCTTGGGAAGAAGGCAGAAGAATTGGGCATGAAGTTTTTCTCGTAGTTGCTAAAAAACCAAAAGTTTCTATTGCTTGAGCTTTTCTTCCATTTCTTTTAGCTCTCTCTTAAACCTTTCTACTACTCTTGGCAAATCCTTCTCTTCTACTTTAAGTATGGTTGCAGCCTGCTTTAACAGTTTTTCTTTTTTCTTTAGCTCTTTAAATTCTTGCTCTGAAATCATAAAATCACTTTCTCTTCTCTTTAATTAAAAATAATAAAGATGCTGCAAAAAGATAAAACAAAGAAACAGCATAGAATATAATTTGGAAGCCAAACTCTGGTATCAACATTCCACTAAGCATCATCGAAAAACCTGCAAAAATGCCAACAATTGCATTGTACTTACCAACCTGTAAACCTCTTTTACTTCTTTTGGTGATGTCACCCAGAAAAGCTGTGGAGACAGTAGCATGTGTAGCATCTACTATTCCAAGAAGTATTTGAAGCAAGTACAGTTCTACAAGCGTGCTGATCAACGTGTAGGCAAAAACTATTACTGAAGTTAAGTAAGTAGAGAAGATAAGAAAAGGTTTTCTTCCTAATGCATCGGAATATTTACCAACAAATAAAGAAACTACGGACTGAGTAACAATCATTAATCCAAATGCTGCCCCAACATTTTCTATACTTCCTCCTATCTTTTGCAAATAAACAACATAGAACGGACCAAGCAAGCCGGAAGCAAAACTTATGATAGAAGACGCCAACGTGAATATCATCAAATTGCTTATTTTTCTCATTTGCTCACTTTTCTTTTCTTTAATTCTTTTCTTTTTGATTTCCATTCTTTGAACAGCTTATCCACAGCTTCTGGTACTTTTTCTTCAGAAACTTCTAACTTTTTTGCAACTTCTCTTAAAATCTTTTCCATTTCTTTCAAGTAAGAAATCGCTACACTTCCACTACAATATTCCAGTCGGACAACACCATCTTGAACACGTTTAGTTCTTAGTATGCTAATACAACCAACTTCTCCAGTAGAATTGCAGTGTAATCCACCACACGCCTCATGGTCTACATCGCCAATAGAGACAATTCTTAGTTCTTTTTCAGGGACTACACCACCTTGATAAATCCTGAAACTATACTTTTGTTCGGCTTCCCCCCTTGGCAAAATTTGTATGCTTACTGGCAAATTTTCTCTTATTATCTTATTAGCTTCAGCTTCTATTTTTTCTACTTCCTCTTCGCTCAAAGCATCATAATGTGTTATGTCTAATCTTGCTTTATCAACATCCTTGTAAGCAGAATGTTGCCAGACATGCTCACCTAAAACTTTTCTTGCAGCAGCATTTACTATATGCGTAGCAGTATGATGTTGCTTAAGGATTTCCCTTCTGTCTTTATCTATCTTACAATGAACTTTTTTACCTTCTTCCAAACTTCCTTCTATTCTGTGGAGAATGACTTTTCCAGCTTTAATTACTTCTTTCACTTTTATGTTATCAATGTAGCCAGTATCATGAGCTTGCCCTCCAGAAGTTGGATAGAAAGCAGTCTGGTCTAAAACTACCAAATCTTCTGAAGCCTTTAATACAGTTGCGTCAAACTCGTAGATTGGTCGATAGTATAATATTTTTGTCGGTTGTAAGGTACTTACGTCAAATGGAAACCTTTCCTCAACTTCTGCAGGTTTCTCATGCTTTTGGGTTAGCTTAGCATAAAAAAGTGGAGGAACTTTCACTCCTAAGCTTTCTGGCGTTATACCTTCACTCTCATAAATTTTTATCAACTCTTCTTCGCTAAGCTCCTTTCCAGCCAAAGATTCTATAATCCTTTTAGACTTCTCCTTAGTTTTTTTGTATCTTTCCTCTTCTACTTCTACTATCTTCTCTATTTCCTCACGATGATCTTCCAGATGTGGAAACATCTTTTTCAAGTAATCTATATGCCAAGAGGCTATTTCTTCCACTTTCACACTTAATCCAAGCTTTTCTACAAAGTCAAAAGCTCTTCTCAAGATTACTCTCAGGTTATATCCTCCTCCTACATTACTCGGAATCCCCAAATCGCTTATAGCAAAAACTATGGCACGCGTATGGTCTGCTAGAGCATACACGGTTTCAAATTTTGAAACCTTCTTTTCCAAATCTTCTGAAGGAACTCCTAGCCTATCTGCTACCAATTTTCTTACAGTGTTTGGGTCGGAAGCTTCGTCAAAGCTGAGCAAGCCAGCAAGCTTCCAATAATTTCGCAGACTTTTATCTTCTTTTAACCCGCAAAGTTTCTTCAATTTTTCTACGACAGGACCAAATACACAATCATAGCTTGTCGGAGTACCTTGGGTAATCCATGTAAACCTCTCCCATCCAGCGCCCATGTCTACAACTTTCTTTTCCATTTCTACAAAACTTTCTGGATTTCCTACAAATTCTGTAAAGACCGCATTACCAAGCTCCAATCCTTGGACATGATATTCCAAGCAAGCACCAAAAGCAGAAGGACCTAACCATGCGTCTTCTATAAAAACTATCTCCTCGGGCTTTATACCAAAAGCTTCTGTTAAAAGCCTAAAGTCCAATTCTATGCATTCATCCTTCCAATAACCTTGTTTTCCGTCAAAAAGAGAACTTTGTTGAACCATACCAAAGCAAGTGTAGGACCTGCTGTTCACTCCTGTATTAGCTAGGTCATTAAAGCGAAGACAGATTTGAGGAAGAATTACAGGATTTGCAGGAAACTCAAAATCAAGCTTGCTATCAGTAAGCCTGTAAAAATCGACTATACCAGCAATAGTAAAGTAGAGAGGAAACCATCTACAAACAACCGGATAAGATTTCAAAGCTGTATGCCCATTTTCTCCAAAAAACTTTTCTATTAATTGCCAAGTTTCAAAATAATCTAAAGGTTTTTTGGTTGGAGGATTTCCTATAAACTCGTAAGGTCTGCAGGTAGAGTCGTTGCAAATTTCCTGGTCTGTCAAAGTCCAGAAAAACTTCCCACAATTTTTGCACTGTTTCCTTTTAAACCCTAACTCGTCGAAAAGCTTTACCTTGTAAAACCTTTCTGGTTTCTTCTGGAAAAATTCCAGTATCTTTTTCTTTCCCATATTAGTTAATTGTTTTGCAAGATTTAACTATTAAACACTATAGCCTGAGCATTGAAAGCACAAGAGGATTTAACCCAGAAAAGAACAGCAAAGAAGGTATGAGCAAACATCCCATACAGTTACTCCTTCTAACGCCAAAATTAGCGCATAGTATACCAATGCTAGCGGAAGTAAAAGCTATTAAAAGTCCGTAAAAGCCAGTTAAAACGAAAATCATGATGCACATAAAAACTATTACGGCAAGCGAGAGGTAGGTGTAATTAATCTTAACTAGGAACTTTGGTATTCTTTTACCCAAGTAAACTGTAACGATGCTAGCAATTCCACTGGCCAAGCATATAGAGCCTATTAACAAAAGAACTTCGTTAAGCTCTAGCTCTGGCAGAATTCTACCTATTGCAACACTAGAGCCGCTTCTTGGATTTCCAACAAGATAAAGTGAAGAAAGCGAAAAGAGTTCGTTTGCTGTGTTAATGCTGCTGAGCGTGACTAAAAAGTTTCTAGGCTCTCTCATTCCACCTAGATACTGCATCATCGTAGCTGCTTGTGAAACTCCTATGGCTGGAAGGAAGCCAACCAGAATGCCAGCTAAAGAACCGAGAAGAACAGACTTCAGGAAGCTTAGAACAGATATACCCATTCTATCGTCTTCTTCCTGCTTTGGTATTTTTGATTTTTCTTTAATGCTGATTATTAGAGTGCTAATCCCAAAAAATCCTGAGAGAAGAGGAAACATGCAATTTTGTTGGGAGACTAGAGAAGAGCCTAAAACTATTATGCCTAGAAGGCCTGACAGCAGTACTATTAGCAAAGCACAAAGAATTTTCTTGAACTTCTTCTCGGACAAAATCATGAAAATTATTACTAGGAGTATTGGATACTGGATGTAAGGTCTAGAAATTTCATAAAGAGAGACAAAGTAGTTAGAAAGGATGGAAATTATTCCTAAGCTCAACAACAAAGAACATATGCCACCAAAAGCTACTAGCTTAATCGCTTCGTACCCTCTACCCTCTAGCAAGAGTCTATGTCCGGGCAAAACAGAAAGAGACGTATCTTCGTTCGGAGCTCCTAAGAATATCGAGGATATGTAGCCCACAAATATTTGTGTGACAGAAAGAGAAGCAATGAAGACTGCTAGAGAATGAGGGGAGACAAAAGAAAGGGCAAGGATTAAGGGCAAGACGTTGTTTATGTGCATCCCAGGTAGCATGCCTAGAACAATCCCTACAGCTGTACCCAAAAGAACAAAAGCGATTGTTTCAAGAAACATTCAATCACCAAGAATTTTCACATCTTCAGCTTTTCTAGGTATTATTTGAAGCTGGTTCCTGTACAAGTCTACAGTCCCGCTTACTACAATAGTTTTTCCAACTTTTATCTTACTCACATCTAATTTGGCGGATGAGAGGAAAGAAGAGAAGAGTGGAACTTGTACATTTGTTTTGTTGTAACCGATGGTAAGAAAAATGTGACCATCTGGATGAAATTTTACACGGTCTATGAAACCTCTAACAGTTACACTTCTTCCTACCAAACTTTCGTCTAGCTCGGTTAAACTAACTTCTCTAGGCTTTGCGTTCAAGGCAGCAACGTACACGAGCAAAAGTCCTAAAATGGAAGAGGCGATGCAAACCATTTGGAAAAAATTTCTTTCGAATTTCATCAATTAAAGAGTAGACAGAATTTATATACTTGTTTTTTAACCAATTTTGGTGGTGAATTTCTCTTGAACTCAACAAGTTACATGGATATACGCTAAAACTTTCTTTCCAGCTTTTACAAGCTCGTTAAACTTCTTGATAGCTTCAGGCGTATCTTTAATGATAACTTCTATGTTTTTCTTTTCAGCAAGTTCAATAAAGCTTTCAGAAACTTCACAATCTCCGTATTGTCCACTTCCTATCAGTATGATTTCCGGTTTTCTTTTTTCAAACTCTTCAAACTCATATTTATCTATCAAGTGTCTTGTATGCAGCCATCCTTTGTCCACTCTTCCAGTCCAGTCTAGAATTACGTCATGCTCGTACTTTTTTCCGTCTATCGTTATTGATCCAAATTCTGTGGAATCGATTGTCATAATTAATATATGAAAAGGTTTATTAAAATTGGTGGAGCGATGAAAGAGAAAATCGTAGGGAAAATTAATGTAAACGGAAAACTAGTGAGAATAAGGTACCCAACGCTAAAAGACGTCAAAGGTCTACTAGATTATATTAACAGTCTGATAGAGGAAAGAGCTTTTATAGGCAAGCAAAGAAAGGTTAGCGAAAAAGAAGAATCGAAGTATGTCAGGAATTTAATCCACAAAATTGAAAACAAAAAGTCTGTTGCTCTAGTTGCTGAGCAAGACGGAAAAATTTTAGGTTTTGGCGATGTGCATAAAAATCCGTTAGATGCGTTAAGGTATGTTGGAAGTTTTGGGATAGGGATAAGAAAAGAGGCTCGTGGAATGGGTATAGGCGAGAAATTGGCTGGACTTCTTATAAAAGAGGCGAAGAAAAAATTAAAAATCAAAATTATAGAGCTCCATGTTTTTGCTAACAATACACCAGCCATAAATTTGTATAAAAAATTAGGGTTTGAAGAAGTTGGAAGGATTAGAAAAGGAAACTACTATTATGGGAAGTTCATAGACGACATTATAATGGTTAAGTATTTGTGAACTGTCCCACTTTCTCAAAAGCTATGCCCACGCTAATTTCTTCAATTTCTAACTTACCTGTATACGTTCCTTCTAACTTTCCTACTTCAAGCTTACTAGCTCCAACTTCCTTTTTCAAAACATCAGCATACTTTTCCAAAATTTTTTCTGTTTTTTCATCAGACTTCAAAGATAAACTTATACTCTCTTTGACGTTGAAATTTTTCTCCTTCCTCATTTCTTGCACTTTTCTTATAAGTTCTCTAATTAAAGCTTCTTCTTTCAAATCTTCTGTGAGTTTTTTATCCACCAAGACCAACCCAAAATCTCTCTCGGCTTTGCTAAAATCTCCTTCTGGCTGTTCAGTCACAACATAAACTTCTTTAGCATTGCAAAGCGAAAGCAGAACTGTTTTACAATCTTCAAGAGCACTTTTTATTCTTTCATCAGCAGAAACTATTACAACCCTTTTGACAGGCCATCTTAACTTTATTCCTGCTTGTTGTCTTGCAAATAGACTAGCCTCTACCACTTCTTTCACCACTTCCATTTCTTCTTCAAGCTTTTTGTCTATCATTTTTTCATTTTCTTTTGGCCATTTTTCTTCAAAAACTGAGCCAGTAGCTAAGCCTTGGTATATACTTTCAGCGATGAATGGAGTTATCGGCGCAAAAAGTTTAGCAAGAGTTAGCAAAGTTTCCTTAAGAGTTGCTAAAGCAGAAAACTTTTCTTCGTCTTCTCTGTACACAGAAACTCTATCTCTGATTAACTTGATGTAGGTTCTGCTCAAGTCGTTACAAACAAAGTCTACAAGCTTTCTTCCGGCAAGATGAAACTCAAAATTTTCTAGATGATTGGTAATTTCTTTTATCAGCGAGTTCAACTTAGAAAGAATCCATTTATCCTCTATGCTTAGTTTACCCTTCTTTTTTTCTCCTGTATCGTAAGTCTTGAAGAAAGAGAAACAGTTCCAGAAAATGTTCATAGCTCTTTTAATTTCTTCTGCAGTCTTAAAGCTGAATTTTTGTATTTCCCAAGGTGGTACTTCCCAACAATAGTACAGTCTAACCACGTCTGCACCAATCTTTTTCAGCGCATCTTCTGCTGTTATAATGTTTCCAAGGCTTTTGCTCATTTTTTCTCCTTTTTCGTCCAACACCCAACCGTTCATTGCTACTGCTTCATAGGGCGACCTTCCAAATATTGCTACTGAGCAGAACATTAGACTGTAGAACCAACCTCTTATTTGGTCTTGACTCTCGTCTATTAAGTCGACAGGCCAAAGAGATTTGAAAAGCTCTTCATTTTTGTAAGGGTAGCCTAAAGAAGCAAAAGGTGCTATTCCAGAATCGAACCATACGTCGAGTATGTGAGGTATTCTTTTCATTCTTCCAGAGCATTTTGGGCAAACAAGTTCAATCTTGTCTACAACATGCTTGTGTAAGTCTAAGCTTTTTGGTAGTTCTTCTACAGATTTTTTTCTCAGTTCTTCTACAGAACCTATTACTTCAAAGTGAGAGCACTTTTCACAAACCCAAATAGGTAAAGGAATACCCCAGTACCTTTGTCTAGATATACACCAATCAGTTGCCTCTTTCAACCAGTTTCTAAATTTCTCTCTTCCAAACTCTGGGAGCCACCTTATCCTCTCATTCTCTTCCAGCATTTTTTCTTTGATTTCATCCACGGACAAAAACCATTGTCTTGTGAGCCTGTATATAAGTGGCGACCTGCAGCGCCAACAAAGGGGATAAGAATGAACAATCCAACTAGCATTCAGAAGATATCCTTTCTGCTCGAGCTCTTCTAGTACAAGCTTATCAGCATCCTTAACAAACATGCCACAGAACTTTCCAGCATCTTCCGTAAACTTTCCTTCATCGTCCACTGGAGAGACGGTAGGAAGTTGATAGTGCTGCCCAACATAATAGTCTTCTGGCCCATGCCCGGGAGCAGTGTGAACTGCGCCAGAACCTTCCTCTGCGTTAACAAAATTGAAGAACTCGCCTTTCATTTCTTTTACCTTTTCTAGAACACCGTGCTTGTAAGACTTTGACTTCAAGACTGGAATAGAAAGAATTATCCTATGAGCTTTTTCCTCTTTTTTAAGTTTCTCCTGTGCAGGTACTTCCAAAACAGGTTCGTACTTTAAGCCTTCTAACTCCTTGCCCAGAATCTTTCCTTCTAAAGTGTACTCGAGGCCAAAATCTTTCAGAATGTTTACCCTCTTCTCAGAAATTATTAGTATTTCGTCTCCAACTCTAGCTCTTACATAATATTCGTCTCCCTTTACAGCTATTGCCACGTTGCTTACAAGCGTCCATGGTGTTGTCGTAGCAATGACTATGAACTCTTTTTCTTTGCCTACCAAAGGAAACTTCACGTAGATATAAGGATCTTTTACGTCAGCATAAGCATCGGTTACTTCATACCCTGAAAGGCTACATTCACAATGAGGGCACCAGTATGTTGGCTTTTCTCCTTGGTAGAGTAAACCTTTTTCGTGCATCTGTTTCAAAGCCCACCATCCAGATTCTATGTAGTAGTTTTCCAGGGTAAAGTAAGGCTCTACATACCCACGCCATGCCCCTAGCTTCTTGTAAGTTTCTAGCCAAACTTTTTCATTCCCTTCCGCCTTTTTTCTACAAGCTTCTATGAAATTTTCAATCCCTATTTTGTTTTCTATGTCTCTTTTGCACGTTATGCCAAGATCCTTTTCTACCATGTTTTCTATTGGCAGACCATGACAGTCAAAGCCTGGCTGCCACCAACAAGAAAAGCCCTGCATAAGCCTAAACTTTGTCCAAACATCCTTTAGAACAGTAGTCTTAATGTGGCCTACATGTGGTTCTGCATTAACGTATGGCGGGCCATCAAGAAGATAAAATTTTTTCTTTCTTCTCTTGCTAAACTTTACTAGTTTTTCTGGTATTTTTTTCTCTTCCCAGAAGCTTCTTATCTTCTTTTCCAGCTCTTCTGGATTGTACTGTTTTTGCATAAATCTCTTTTTTGTCTTTATTCTATTAAAAACTTTAGAAGTAGCCGAGAACAGCTTTTACTTCTCCTTTTATGCCTATTTCCTTTAGGGTTAAATCTCTTATGTTGTTTTTCAGCTCTCTTGAAGCTCTTCCTGCCCATTTTTTGGCTGAAGCATAGAGGTTTTCTACCAAAGCGTTGTATCTCCTTTCTACTATATCTTCTACTATGTTACGAAGCTCTAAGACCAACATGCTTTCTTTTATGTAATCATGCTCTGCCATGCTTGATAGATGTAGAGTAAAGTTTAAATATCTGTTGATTAATTTAAGAATGTGCAGTGCGCTCTTTGTGGTAAAGAAGCTAAGCTCGTCAAGGCAAGAGTAGAAGGTGCAGTGATAGAAGTTTGTGAAGATTGTGTAAAGTTTGGGAAAAGAATTTTTGAACCAGTGTATAAGCCTGTGAAGAGAAAGGTTAAGCTAGATTTTGAAGAAAAAGAAATTGTAGAAAGATATGGGAAGAGAGTGTTAGAAGCTAGGAATGAAAAAGGATTGTCTAGGGAAGAGCTTGCTAAATTGCTTGGCGAGAAAGAGTCAGTGATAAGGAGAATAGAAGAAGAGGAAATGATTCCTGATTCTGAGCTAGCAAAGAAGATAGAAAGTAAACTAGGAATAAAGCTCTTTGAAGAGTACAAGGGAGAAGCGAGAAAGGTTAAAAGCAAAAAAGTGCCTGAACTTACGCTCGGAGACGTTGTCGAAGTAAAATAAGGTTTATCTTTATTTTTGGGATGTCATACGTATGACACCGGCAAATCCCACCTCAAACTATTTATACTTGAGCTAGAGATTTATTTGTAGTGAGGAAGATGGGTGAACGCCTTCACGGGTGGATTAGTTCACCAAGCTTAAGCTAAATTCTTTTAGTGCTATTTCTAAGGTAGATTCTAAAGGAAGAGTAACAATTCCGATTGGCTTAAGAGCTAAATTAAGACTAGTAGAAGGTTCAAATATAAAAATCCTCCTCAAAAATAACAGTTTAGAAATTGTTCCTTTTTCTTCATGGCTAGGATGGTGTAACGGTAGCATAGAAGCCTGTGGAGCTTCAGGTGCGGGTTCAAGTCCCGCTCCTAGCCTAACTAATATACGCTCAACAAACGAAAAATTAAAAAGTGAGAAGATGAAGTTTCAGCCTTTAAAAGGGACAAGAGACTTCCTGCCAGAGGAAGCAAGAATCAGGCAAGAAGTTCTAGCTACTGTAAAAAATGTTTTTGAGACGTTTGGCTTTCAGCCTTTGGAAACACCTTCCTTAGAATCTTGGGAAGTTCTAGCAGCCAAAAAAGGAGGTGGACCAGAAGTGCTTAAAGAAACTTACAGCTTTAAGGACAAGTCTGGCCGAATGGTTGGGTTGATATACGACTTAACAGTTCCTTTAGCAAGGGTGGTAGCTTCTAATCCTGATTTGCCACTACCTTTCAAGAGATACCAAATTCAAAAGGTTTGGAGGTATGGCGATGTAGCAAAAGGAAGGTTGAGAGAATTCTTGCAGTGCGACATAGATACAGTAGGTTCAGAAAGCATGCTGGCTGATGCAGAGGTAATTGCTTGTGCTGTTACTGTTCTTGAAAAACTGGGCTTTAAGGATTTTTTCGTCAGGATAAACAACAGAAAGCTTTTGTCAGCTTTGCTAAAGCAAGCTGGAATAGAGAAAAAAGTAGAAGATGTTTTAAGAGCTATAGACAAGCTTGATAAAATTGGTGTTGATGGAGTTAAGGAGGAATTGAAAAGGTTGAAAGTTCCTGAAAGCTCTATAAAAAAGTTGCTAGAATTAATCAGCATTAAAGGTGATGCAAGCATTCTAGAAGAAGTTAAGAAAGTTTTAGGAAAGTGTGAGGGTATATCCGAGCTTGAAGAGCTTTTGTCTTTTCTTGCTTTAATGGGTGTCTCAGAAAGAATTAGAGTAGACTTAAGCTTAGCTAGAGGCTTAGATTATTATACTGGACCAATATTCGAAATTTCTGTGGAAGAAGGTGTGGGAAGCATTGCTGGTGGAGGAAGGTACGATAAACTAATAGGAATTTTGAGTGGACGGGATATACCAGCTACAGGTATATCCTTGGGTATAGAAAGGATCTTAGAAGTCATGAAAAGCAGGAAGATGGTAGAAGAGAGAAGGAGCAGTGTTAAAGCTTTTGTTGCATATCCAAACCAATCTATCTTAAACGAAGTTCTCAAGCTGGTTAAAGAGTTAAGGAGTTCCAACATAAAGACGGATTTTGACTTGAGAGGAAGAAAGCTCACGAGACAGTTGGAGTATGCAGACGCTTTAAAAATTCCTTATGTGATAATTCTTGGTGAGACTGAGCTGAAGAAAGGTGTTGTAAGAGTAAGAGACATGCAAAAAAGAGAAGAGTTTGAAGTCAAGAGAGAAGAAGTTGCCAAGTTTTTGAGTGAGAGACGACCCTAAAGAAAAAGCATAGCTCACTCTTTAGACGATTCTACCTCCAGAGTACTTACCTTCGTCTATGACTGTACCGCATTTGCCACATATAGTTTGCATGTGGACTACTTTTATGTTATCACTTCCGCACTCTGGACAAGTTATCATGATTAAATGAAAAATACGCCCAACTTAAATCTTTTTCTATCTTTAAAAGAATATGTTTTGTTACAACCAGTATGATATATATAAGTTGGTGAATCTAATGGAGAAGATAGTATTGGACTCCTCGATAATAATAGACGGAAAAATTTCGAGGATGCTGGAAAAGGAAGAGATGAAAGATGTAGAGATAATTATACCACTAGCTGCTCTAGACGAGCTTCAAGCCCAAGCATCCAAAGGAAGAGAACCTGGCTTCATAGGGTTAGAAGAATTGAAGAAGATACGCGAGCTTTGCGAGAAGAAAGGAATGAGCATGAGATTTACTGGAGAAAGACCTACCTTAGAAGACATAAAATTAGCTCATTCAGGAAGAATAGATGCAATGATAAGGGAAGTTGCTAAAAAAGAAGGTGGAACACTTTACACAGCTGATTATGTGCAAGCTTTGGTTGCAGAGGCAGAAGGTGTGAGAGTCAACTACATACCGCCTGAAATCAAAACAGAAGGACTAATTTTTGAAAGTTTTTTCACGAACGATACACTTTCTTTGCACTTAAAAGAAGGTGTACCGCCTTATACAAAGAGAGGAAGGCCAGGAAACTTTAAGGTTGTTAAGTTGAGAGAAGAACCACTTACACAAGAAGAGCTAAACAACATAATCAGAGAAATAACAGAAGCTACTAGAATAAGTGAAGAAGGCAGCTTCGAGATAGTAAGGTCTGGTGCTTCTGTGATCCAGTTAGGAAGTTACAGAATAGCAATAACAAGGCCACCTTTTTCTGACGGGCTAGAAGTAACTATTGTTAGACCAATTGTCAAACTAACTCTTGAAGATTATAAGCTGTCAGAAAAATTGATGAAAAGGTTGGAGGAAAGAGCTGAAGGGATTATAATTGCTGGACCTCCTGGTAGTGGGAAAACTACGCTAGCTTCGTCTTTAGCAGAGTTCTACCAATCTCGTGGCAAAGTTGTAAAAACTCTTGAATCACCGAGAGACTTGCAAGTAGGTCCTGAAATCACCCAATACGGTCCACTAGAAGGAGACTTTGAAAAGACAGCTGAGATTTTGCTTTTAGTCAGACCAGACTATACAATTTTCGATGAAGTTAGAAAAACGAAAGATTTTGAAATATTCTGTGATATGCGTTTAGCTGGTATAGGAATGGTAGGGGTAGTGCATGCAAGCGATGCTATAGATGCTATTCAAAGATTCATGAGCAGGCTGGAACTAGGAATGATACCGCACGTAATAGATACAATAATTTTTGTAGAAGGTGGAGAAGTTAAGAAAGTTTTAGAGCTTTCCTTGACCGTTAAAATTCCTTCTGGAATGACTGAAGCTGATTTGACAAGACCAGTAGTAGAGGTTAGAAATTTTGAGACTGGTGAACTAGAATACGAGATATACACATTTGGTGAAGAGAATGTAGTAGTACCTATAACAAAAGAGAGAAAACCTTTGGAAAATTTGGCAAAAGAAAGAATACTACAAGAATTTAAGAAGTTTGATCCTTATGCAACTGTTGAGATAGTTTCTGATAACAAAGCAATAGTTCGTGTGAGTAATGAAGCAATACCAAAAGTCATAGGAAAGAACGGAAGCAGAATAACAGCGATAGAGAATGTTCTAGGAATACATATAGAGGTTGAGCCAAGGATACCTACTTTAGGTAAGGAAGTTAATTTTGGCATAAACGAGAGTGGAAACAGCATAGAGCTTATTCTTGGGGAAAAGCTCAAGGGGAAGACAGCTTGCGTTTACATAGGAGAAGAGTTTCTATTTTCTGCAACTGTAGGGAAAAAAGGAAAGATAAAAATTACCAAAGATTCTGAGATAGGGAAGGAATTGCTGAAGGCTGTAATAGGAAAGAAAAAGATTAAAGTTTTAGTTTAAGTTTTTCAACTCTTGATGAAAATATTTAAACTTTTTTCGTAAGAACTTCAATTATGCAAGAAATGTATGAGTTGCCAGCACCATTAAGCAATTACCAGGGTCTGGTAATAAGGAAGAAGAAAGATCCCTACCATCGTCTTATTTCACAATTGTTTGAAGAGATGAATGCAAAACACAAATCCCAAGGAGATTTCATTTATGTGCCAGACATAGAAAAACTACTGGAAAAAACAAACTACCAACTATCTAAAATAACGATAATGAGGTCAGTACTAGCTTGGGTTAAAACAGCTGGCCTAAGCGATGAAGAATTCTACACTACTACAACTGCAGGAGGCTGTAAAAGGTATCATATAAAAGTAAACGAAAGAACTTTAAATCTGCTAGGAAGATTGTTATAAAAAGTCCATGTCAAAACCTTCTAAAATTTTTCTTCCAAAGTTTCTAATACCAGCAAAGAGTAAGTCTAGTTGCCAGTCAGAAAGGTTGGATAAAATTTTTCTATACGTCATGCCAGTTTTTATAGCTTTGTCCAATTTTTTCTTCCAAACACTTTCATAAAATTTTCTTAGCGAGTTTTTGTCATACTTTTCATTTTCTAAAGCTTTGCAGCATGCTTTAGCACAAGCTTCAGATGCAATTAGAGCATACACGATACCACCGCCGCTGAATGGTTTGACTTGGCAAGCAGCATCACCAACTAACAAAACTTTTTCCCCAACACTTTCTTCTATGAGGCCAAGTCTAAGCATTCCGGCAGTATCCGGCCTTGCTATTCTTCCAACACGTTTTTTCAGGAATTTTTTGAAAAAGTATAGAGCATTTTTGTTTGTTGCCAGGCCTACTCTTGCTTTGTTAGAATTTTCGGGCACAACCCATGCAAAAAAGTTTGGGGCGATTTTTCGACCAAACCAAAGCTCAACATAATCTTCTTCAAATTTTCCTTTTATTGTTGATTGAAGTCCTAACAAAATTTTAGAAGGTTGTTTAATCGATGCTACTTTAGCAACAGTAGAGTTTGCTCCATCAGCACCTATCAAAAGTTTTGTCTTAATATTTTCTCTGGTTGTGATTGCTATGCCCTTTTCTTTTTTGAAACTGACGAATCTTCTGGACAAGAACGGTTTACAACCTTTTTCTAACGCACGAGAAAACAAGTACTGATCCAATTTTTTTCTGTCTATTACATACACAGGTTTCTTCGATTTTAGCACAAAGCTAATGCCAGAAGGTGAAAAGAATTTCGCTTTGTTAACCATGTTCACTATTACATCATTTGGTAGTTCGGGCAATAACTCCTTTAACCTCCAACTAACTAGTCCTGTGCATTTAGAAGGAAAACCTATCTTTTCGTGTTCTTCTACGATAGCAACCTTATATCCTCTAGAAGCTATTAGTTCAGCGGTCCTACAACCAGCTACAGATGCGCCAACAACTAATGCATCAAACTCCATAAAACTAATTTGTGCAAGAGCTTAATTATCTTCCAAAATTTCTCTGAATTCCGTTAAACCATCTTATAGCTTTTATCAATTCAGCTCTAGAAAAATCTGGCCATAGAGTGTTAGTTACGTATATTTCTGCATAATCAGACTGCCAGAGCAAAAAGTTGGACAGCCTGCTCATTCCACCAGTTCTGATTATCAAGTCCACGGGAGTCTGAACTAAAAGATGCTTTTCTATATCCTTTTGCGTTATTCTAATTCTTCCAGATTTTACGATTTTTTCTGCAACTTTCTTGAATGCTTGAGTAAGCTCAAACTTGGAACCATAAGCGACCAAAAAGTTGAGCACAATTTTATTGTACTTTAAAGTCTTTTTCATTATCTTTTTCATAAGTTTAACAACATCATCAGGCAACTTTCTAAAATCACCAAGAAACTTTACCCTTATTTCATACTTATCTAGTTCATCACTTTCCAGCCATTTAACTAAGAATTTTTTGAAAAGTTTAAAAAGTTCGTCTAGCTCTCTTTTTGGTCTGTTCAAATTTTCTGTAGAAAGCGTGTATATGGATACTTGAGGAATTTTTAATTCTGCGCACCACTTCAAAAACTTTTCTACATTTTCAGCTCCGTATTTATGCCCTTCCCAAGGTTCTAAGCCTCTAGCTCTGGCCCATCTTCTGTATACGGAGCCTATGCGGCTTTTCCGTCAATAATTACTCCCAAATGGTTTGGAGGCTTTATTTCCATACTTAATTCTATATCATTCAATCTTTTTAAGCCCTACTGGTAAGCCATCTCTCATAACAATCTTTTTGTCAACAAAAACGTTACCACCTTTCCCCTTCATCATCTTTATCATGTCAAGATGAGAACTTGCTTTATTCTTTCCATGGTATGCTCCAGTGTTGTTGCCTATGGCTATATGAATGCTACCAAAAATTTTTTCATCGACTATAGTTTCACCAACATACTTAGCAGCAGGATTAGTGCCTATACCAAACTCAGCAATTCTATCTTTATCGCCAACATTAGAATCTAAAAACTTTTCAAAAATTTTCTTTTGAGGAGAATCGAACCAAACTATCTTCCCTTTGTTGAATTCAACTTCAAGGTTAGTAACTTTGCCAAAGCCTGGAATAGTAACAAAATCAAAAATTATATAGCCTTCTGCCGAGTTTTCTAAAGGTGCGACAAAGACTTCTCCGTCTGGTATGTTCAAACCAACATCTCCTCTTTCTATGTCATTTTCATCAATCATACCATCTGCAACTAATATAGGTCTTCCCTTGATGCTAAACTTTAGGTCTGTTCCGTCTTTAGCAGTAATTATTATTTCGTCTGAATTTTCTAGCGCACGGCGATAATAGCCGCAAATCTTCTTTACTAGCGGAGAGAAAGTCGTCTTTATAGATTCATAAAAAACTTTTCTGTAGTAATTCTTGTTTACAAACATTTGCTTCTTTTCTATAGGCCAACCAAAATAACACCATCTAACTTTTTTTCTGTCTATTATTGCATGAATCTTTTGAGAAGCTGGTGCACCCATCTTTATTTTTTCTTCTAATCCACGAGTCCAGTTTATATCCTCTTCACCACCAAGGAAGATCCTTGCGTCGTATGCTCCTGCAAAAAGCTTGCTAACTTCAGGCAATTCAGCAGCTGTATCAAAAGGTATAAGTTGCAAGTGTCTCCTAGATTCTTCAGAGCTGTAGGTTAAATCTGTCACATGAGCTCCTTTTTTCCAACACTCCTCTTTTATCAGTTGAGCAAGTTTAACACATTCTTTGTCTACAGAAGAATATACAAGACGAACAGTTTGACCTACTTCTTTTTTCACCATATAATTTTTATTTTTTTCTATGATAAGTGGCCCATACTCAGGGTCTTTAAGCTTTTCAACGATTTTCCTTTCTTTTTCGTTTAGCTGTTTTTCTGTAAACTGATTTAGCTTTAAGAGCTTATCCACGACAGGACCAAACTTTTTTCTCGCTTTTTTTATTCCCTTGTTTGGCTTTCTTCCTATTCGCATGCTTTCTACAGTAGCTCTTGCTATTTTCTTTAATTCTTTAAGAGAAAGCATAATTATTAATTGGCTCGGATAATTAAAATTGAAGCGTTGCCCTCGTAGCTCAGATTGGATAGAGCACTAGCCTCCTAAGCTAGGTGTCGCGGGTTCAAATCCCGCCGAGGGCGTTTAACAACTTTCTTACGCTCACTCTACCCTATCCAATCGCATAATCAAAAAAAGTTTATATGTTGCTATTGAATTAAATCAGATTGACAACTTTATTTTTGGCATTTCTATACCAAAAGGAGAACGTGCTTTTCTTCTCTTTTTCTTAGTTGTTTCTTCTTTTGTCTTTTTTCCATAAGTTCCAGCAAGTTTCTTTTTAAAAGTTTCAAAGCTATCTGTTCCTTGCAACTTATTGCATTCGTAACACAAACATACAGCATTAGCTAAAGTTGTTGCTCCTCCTTTAGAATAAGCTTTTTTATGACCAACTTGCATTTCTGCAAAGCTAATTTTCCTACCACAAGCTTGACATCTACCCTTTGCTATTTTATAATAAAGTATTTTATAATAAAGTATTTGCCTATCTCTTAAACTTAAAGTTCGTTTCTTTTTAGAACCAAGGCTAAAGTCAAACTTTGGAATTTTTATATCGAACTGACCTTTCCCCATGAAAATCATTTTGTTTTTAGCTTTTTATCTCTTTCTCTTACCCAAATCCTTTTATTTGCTCTTTCATCATACATAGACTGAAAACTAATAATTCTATTTAAATAATATAATCTTACTTCTTTCAGCTCATGGGTAGCACAAATTATATATACTTTTAAATTTTTTAATTTCAGCAGTGGTACTATGGGTTTGCTTGAAGAAAGAGCAGAAAACTTAGATTTCGAAAGCTTGAACGAGTTAAGTAGTGCCCAAAATTTGAGCTACAGGCTGGAAGATTATTTTTGCTCAGATGAAAAAAGGCCTATATTTGTGCTCGGCCCTAAAGGTTCTGGAAAAACTTTTCAAGTAATGAAAGCTTTGAGCGGAGCAGTATACAGAAAAAAAAGAATTCGTTCCTGTAATGTTTATTTTTGAGCATGCAAAGAAGTTTGAGCTCTTAGATCCGCTTAAAATAGCATCTCCAGAAATATGGGGAGAAAGGCTTGAACTCTATTCTCAAGACAGAAAGGAATTGTTACGTTCGTCAAATGCTATAGTAGTTGATGATATTCATTACGTCTGCGAAGCTATTGTTAAAAAAGAGTTCGACCCAAATAAGTTAGTTAAATTCTTGAAAGGAGTGTTAGATTACGTTGATGCTGGGAAAAAGGCCGTTTTGGTATCAGAGGATCTTGTTAACTTTTATACAGAAGACTTAGGAATAAAAGAGTTTGACGAGCTCTGGCCAAAGTTTGGTCTTCACCCACAACCTTTTTGTGATGATGTCAAAGAGTGGGAAAGATTTTCAGATAAAATCGACTATTTGGCCTTCAGGGAAGTTTCGCCATACAGCTATGAGGATTGGTGTAGCTTGGTTGTTAATTATGGTGTAGACATACAAGCTCCTTTTGACTTTGTATTATACAACCTCAATCCGAAGCCCAGAGCTTTCGTAAGGTTTGCAAAGCTCTTTCAACCTAAGACTCAGATAACCATAGAAGATGCTAAGATAAAAACATTAGAATTGTTAAAGGGAAGTGTAAACAAGAAAGAATACAAATTTTACGAATTCTTACTCGATTTGCCTGTTCTTGAAGGCATAGATATAAGATATTTCGATAAAGTTTTAGGAGCAGTTAAAGGCATTGAGAACCTCAAAAAATTTGAAAGAGTTATCAACTATGTAGAGAATGTTTGCGAGAGAGCGGCAAAAGTTCTACCACCTTATTATGATAAAAGAGGATTTTTTGATGTTAGGAGAACATTAAAAATAAATTATAAGAACGATCCTATAGAGACGCGAAAAACATTACAAAGATTTATTGCGGAAGAAGTTCCAGAAAAAGAAAGGGATGTTGTTGAGGAAATGGCTAAAATTTATTTTAGGACGCATGGCTTTAGTTCATATGATATTTCCAAAGTATCTGAGACACTTAAACGACTAGAAAAGGATGTAGAATTTGTAGCTCTTTCAAGAGGATTGGAATCTCGTGAAGCCAGGGAGTATTTTAATAAATTAGTAAGAAATATTTCCAAGTATTATATCCAACAGGATGCAGGATTTTATACACGTTGGCTCCTTTATAGACCTTTCCAGCTCGCGTTTAGCAGTATCCTTTACGAAACACCAAGTTTAGAAATCATCGATCAGTATTTAAGAAGAGAGAAAAATGTTTAAGCGATAGTTCGAAACTACTTAAACAACAAAAACCAACACTTAAATATGGTATTATCCTTGATTTTTGGGATAATAATTCTAGCAATACTCGTTTATATAGGAATAAGGATCTTCAAAAACTTGGTAATCGGTATTTTGCTAATAACTCTAGTTTTAATAGTTTCATTCTTAATCCTTGGCTCCTTTCCAAACTTGCAAGCAATACCTTTCATAGGCAAGTACTTGCCAAGAATACCGAGCACTACTGGTGAAGCAATCTCTGCAATCAGAAAGTTCTTCTACAGCTTAGAAATAGTTAACGTTGCTAGAGACAATCAGAACAATCTGCTAATAACAGTAGCAAACACAGGCAAGCTTAGTTTAAGCAACTTTAAAGTCTTCGTAGATGGAGAGTATACACCAATGATAAACAAACCGAAAGACCCTTTAAACAGCGGAGAAATAACGATCTTGCAAGTAGACTGGAAGGATAATTTCAACAAAATACTAGTTCAGACAGACCAAGCTAACGCTTTATTTTCTTCTGAGTAAAAAATATTTAGAGATGTACATGAAAAAGGTAATGTTTATAGCTTTAGTTTACTTTATTTTAGCTCAGACTGTAACAGCTGTAAGCTTTGTTGCTACAGTATCACCACCTGTGATCAATTCTTCTGTTTCAACCCCAATGCAACTTAATATAACAAACTTAGATCCAATAAACAATATAACACAAATAAATTTAACGCTTCCTGGAAATTTTAGCTTCGTGTCTTGTCTTGACGGATGTATCCTAGAAGGTTCTACTCTGTCTTGGTCTAAGGAAGTGCAGTCTAACACCTCTTATAATTTTATTTTTAGTATAAGGGCTGATGTAAACGGGACACGTAATTTTAATGTGATAACGCTTGACAGTGCAAACAATACTATGCAAAACTACACAAATAACTTTGAAGTCAACGATACAACTCCACCGCAGTGGTCTAATGTTTGGCCAGGATCAACGAGTGTTGTTTATTCTCCAGATGCGACATATTACTTTAACATAACGTGGAGTGATAATGTAGCCTTGAATAAGGTTGTTTTCTTTTTCGGGAGCAACACGACGACTTTCGATGCTGTTGGTAACTTGTATTCAACATCTGTAAGAGACCTTAAGACAGGAAATTACACGTATTACTGGTATGCGAACGACACGAATGGAAATTCTGCACAAACTTCTAGCTTCATCTTTAACATTACAAAGGCACCAAACCCTTTGAACGTTTACTTAAATTCAAACTTAAATCAAAACATTTCTATAACAAACAACACTACTTTAACAATTTCAGTAACAGCTTCTCATGGCAACTTAACCATTTATCAAACAGGTCCAGAAAACAGTACTACTCGTATTTATGAACCTGTTTCTATGAACATTACTCTATCTCTTAAGCTTGGCCTATATAATTTTACTTTTGTAAACACTGGTAATGAAAACTACTCTTCCAATTCTTCCACTTACTTTGTGCTTGTTACTCCAAATTACACTGCAACAGCTTCTACTCCAAGTGCCTATTCCTCTTCTTCGTCCACTTTTACTGTTTCATTTTCTTCGCCTCCAGTAATAGACAGCTTGTTGATAGAGGGTAGCTGGTCTGGTACAAGGTATGCTATGACTAACTCTTCTCTAACAACCTATTCTTACAGTATAGTTCTGCCAGCAGGCAGCTTCTACTGGCAAGTTTATGCAAATGTTTCTGGCTATATCTTCCCGTTAACCGACAGAAATTCTTTCAGTATACCTAAAGCAACTCCGAGCATATACATAAGTGCTTCACCCTCTTGGACTGTTCAATCAGGAACTCAAACAACTGTTAGTTGTACTGCAGTAGTGCCAGTTAAGCTTTACAGGAATGCTACACAAGTTTCTAATCCTGACGTTCAAACACTCCAAATAGGAACCTACATATATTCGTGTGTTAGTGAAGAAACTCAAAACTATACTTCTAGCAGCGAATCTGCAATTTTAACGATAACTCAACAACCTTTTGCAGATCTAGCTTTTGTTCAAGTCCCTGACTTAATTTTTGTCGAGCAAAACTCTTCTAACTCCACTCAAGTTATAGTCAGAAATACAGGTAACATCCAGCAAACAGTCAACTTTACAATAGAAAACATTTCAGTAGGTTCATGGTCTGTAAGCCCTACGAGCATGAGCTTATCTCCAGGTTCTAACGGAACGTTTTCCATAAACTTTACAATAACCAATGAAAGTGTAGGGAGCTATACAGGCATTTTCAAGGCTTACAGCATAAACAAGACCATTGTTTCAAACTTTACTCTTAGAATAACTCTTGGAAAAGAAGCTAAGGAAAACATCAACAAGACCATAGAAGGTTTTAAGCTTGAGCTGCTTGCGTTGGAAATAGAGTTAAACAACACCAAGAGCATGGGTTTTAACGTTTCTTCTGCTGAAGAGATACTCAATACTGTTAAGCAGTTAATTTCTCAAGCTGAGGATAACGTTGCAAAAGGTGACTATGAGGGTGCTGCTAGGATTTTAAGTAACATAGGAAACTTGCCAACCGAAATAAGGAAGGAGCTAGAAAGAGTAAAGACAAGCAAAGGGCTTCCAAGCTTTACAATCTACATAATAGTTGGTGTGGCTATTGGTGTTGGTTGCATACTAGCATACTTGCTATGGCCAACCGAAATAGTTTCAGAAAAAAAGCCTGAAGTTCAAGAGAAGAAGAGTTTTTTGGAAAGACTGAAAAATATATTTGTAAGGAAGAAGAAATATGAATATAGGGAGAAATAGTGGACTTTTCAGATCCTACACTCTGGATAATACTTGCAGTAGTGATAATCATACTCGTTTTCATCGGGATATACTTTAGAGTATTTCTCTCAGAGCAAAGAAGGATTGCTACTTCCTAAACCTTTCCAGCATAGCTATCTGTTTTTCTATCCTTTCTAGTTGCTCTTGTAAATCTTCTTTCTCTTCAAAGTCTGATGCTAGGTTAAGCTTGCTTACTAGCTCTACCTTTTTTGACTTCAACCTTTCTATTTCTAGCTCTATTTCCTCCATACTAACCTTTTATTGAGGCTAAAAAGAGTTGGTAAGTTGGCAAGAAAACTTTAGATTTGAAAGTTGAATGGAGCTCTGATACCTCTAAAAAATTATTAGCTAGCAATATTTTTCTCATCAGCTCCCTTCCTTCTTTCACTATACTCTCTACAGCTTTCAAATTAATTCTGCTGTACCTTCCAGATACTAGCGAAAGTATCTTGTCTATGTTGTCCAGTAGAATTGCCTTATATCCGTCAAAGAACTTCTTTTGGACAACAGGGTTGTTTAGCTCTCGCTTCAAAGAGGTTATCAAAGGCTCTAATTGTTGGTCTCTTGCGCGTAAGAGCAAATTATCGCAGAAATTCTGCACAAACCTTTTTGCATCAAAAAGGTCTTCGGTAGCTATACACAAACCTATTGGAGTTAAATCGTTAAGTGTAACACTCATAAACATTTCCCTATTTTAATATTGCGAGTTAATATTATTAACATTTTAACAAGGTGAAGCCAGAATGGGAGAGAAGATTAGAAGCCCGATAGTTGTTTTACTAGGGCATGTGGATGCAGGAAAAACTACTTTAGCAGACAAAATCAGAGGTACTGCTGTAGCGCTTAAGATGGAGCCTGGCTTTTTAACTCAAGCAACAGGATGTTCTTTCATCCCGCTTGAATTAATCAAAAAAATTTGCGGTAGCTTGTTGGAGAAGTTAAAGATCGAGCTAGAAGTTCCAGGCCTTTTGCTCATAGATTGTCCTGGGCATGCAGCTTTTATGGGGATGAGGAAAAGAGGAGGGAACATAAGCGACTTAGCAATCCTTGTAGTTGATGTGATAGAAGGTTTTCAAGAGCAAACTGACGAAAGTTTGAAGATCCTTAAAGAATACAAAACCCCTTTTGTAGTTGCAGCAACAAAGATAGACAAGTTGCCAGGATGGTTTCCTTATCCTGGTTCGTCCTTCTTAGAAACTTTTCAAAAGCAGAGAGAAGATGTGAAAGAAGACCTGGATAAAAAAGTTTACAGAATAGTTGCTCAGCTTGCTGAAAGAGGTTTTCAAGCCGAAAGGTTTGATAAGGTAGAAGATTTTAGTAGACAAGTTGCAATCATACCTGTTTCAAGCATAACTGGTGAAGGTTTACAGGATTTGTTGCTCGTTCTTATAGGTCTAGCTCAACACTTTTTGAAAGGTAAGCTGACTCTTTCAAACGTTTCCAGGGGAACAATTTTAGAAGTTGTAGAGACTAAAGGTTTTGGGCATACAATTGATGTTATACTTTATGATGGTTGTATTCACAGAGGAGACTATCTTGTGATAGGCGGGAAAGAGCCTGTAGTTACTAAGATAAAAGCTATTCTTTTGCCAAGACCTGCGCAAGAGCTAAGAGTGGAGAAGCAGTTTCAGCAAGTAGAGGAAGCTTGTGCAGCAATTGGTGTTAAAATAGTTGCTCCAGGTCTAGAGAATGTAGTAGCAGGCTCTCCTCTTGTGGCAGTTAAAGAAGAAAAAGATGTAGAGGAAGTGAAAAAACTAGTTCAGAAGGAGGTTGAAGAAGTAGAATTTACAAGAGATGTTGATGGTGTAGTAGTAAAAGCAGATACTCTTGGAAGCCTCGAAGCAATGATAAAGATTTTGACCGAAGAAAAGGTGGAAATTAAAAAAGCGGAAGTAGGTTTAGTAAACAAGGAAGATGTTGTAGAGTCACAAAATTCAAGTGAGCTAAGAAGAGCTATACTAGCTTTTAACGTGAAAGTTCCAGAAGAGATAAAAGCTTTAGCAAAGGATCTTGGAGTAACAATTTTTGAGAGTAACATAATCTACAGGCTTATAGAAAATTATAGAGAGTGGTATAAAGCGAAGAAAGAAGAGATAAGAAGGGCAAAAATGGAAAAACTGATATGGCCTGCAAAGATAAAGTTGTTGCCAGGATATGTTTTCAGAGCTAGTAAGCCTGCCATAGTAGGAGTAGAAGTTTTGGCAGGCTGTATAAAAAGTGGTGTAAAATTAGTTAGGAAAGATGGAAAGGAAGTTGGGTCAATAAAAGAAATACAGAAAGAAGGTAAGACCATTCCAGAAGCAAGAACTGGTGATAAGGTAGCAATAAGCATGGAAGAACCAACTGTTGGAAGGCAGATAGAGGAAGGAGATGTACTCTATGCTTACTTACCAGAAAGCAGCATAAATGCTTGGCTATCAGAGTTTAAAGACCAGCTTACAGAAGAAGAATTAAAAGTTATAGAAGAATTCAAACAAATTCAGGCTTGAATTTTTATGCTTCCCAATTTTCCTAAGTAAGTTCCATCGAGAAGATGGACATCAAATTTTTCAAGTTCTGCAAAGCCTTTGCTGACGATTGGTCCTAAAAGCTCTGAAGATAGAACCCTGTTTAAAATTAGGCTACCTGAAAGCTTGTTGAAAGAAGGAAGGATTAACAAGTTAATCTTACCTACCTTTTTTGTCTTGTACCTTTCCTTAACTTTTTCTCTGTTCAGCCTACCTTTCAGCCAGACTTGCTCTATGCTTCTAAAGCCAAAGCTGTCGACAAACTCTACTGCAGGTTGCAAATGGCCCATGAAAAGATAATCACAATGAATCAAGGCTTTAGAAGGCCAGGCATGCCCGTGAAAGAAGCCATATTCCTGCATTCTGAACCCTCTACTTCCACGTAGGCTTACATTAGAGGGCAGTATATCCTCTAGGCCAGCATCATGATTTCCCTTACTGATAAAAATTTTAACGTCTTCTAGAGTATCAAAAAATTTTGGAATTTGTTTTAGTTCTCTAAAACTCGTTCCTGGTACTTCATGCTTTACATCGCCAAGAATTATAAGATATTTTGCTCTAAGTTGCTCTATTAGCTTGTTCAACAGTTTTGCAAACTTTTCTGCTTGAGGATTGATGGTTATTCCTGAACGGAATAGCTCATGCTCAATTCCTAGGTGTAAGTCTGTTATTACCAAGGCTTTCTTCTCTTCTATGAAAGCAGCAGGGTAGTCTACTAGAAGTTTAACTTTTGGCATAATTCTAATGTGATAGCAGAAAAATAAATTCTATCTAAATAGTAGAAAAATTTCACTCTGAGTCAGAGTAAATTTATTTATTACTCCAAGCCAAACATAAACTATGCAAGAAATAGGCACGGTTATATCTTCTCCTGAAGGACCGAGCAGTGACGAGTTTTGGTTTGTGATAAAAGAAAACAAAGGAATACCAGTAAGAAAAGGAGAATTCGTTCAACTCCAAGCTAAAGATGGATTGTTAGTAGCTAGAGTAGATCAAGTAATCAAGACGAACAGATATTTTGTTCATCCAGAGTCTGTAAGCGAATACGAGAGAGAAGGAAGAAAGATGTTCGAACAGTTTCCTGTAGAGAGATGGGAGTACTTGGTTGCTCATGCTTTCCCCTTAGGAGTTTACGTAAACGGTACTCAGCAAAGAGTTAGCTTTCCTGTGTCGCCAGGTGATAAGGTTTATAAGATTGACGAAAAGATTCTATCAGAATTTTTTGGTTTTGACGAGCATGGAATAAACATAGGGAATGTGGAATTCTACAATGTAAGTGCGAAATTAAACATAACTAGACTTTTGCAGAAACATTTAGCAATACTTGCAATGTCGGGTGCTGGTAAAAGCTACTTAACTTCTGTCATAATAGAAGAACTTTTGGACAGGCCAGAAGAGCTTGGTAGACCAGCTATAATAGTAGTAGATCCTCATGGTGAGTACGTAGGGTTCGCAGAAGATGCAAACTACATAACCAGAACAAAAGTTTATGACAAGAGCAACATTTCGATAGCTACCTGCCATTTATCAGCTACAAACATAGCAGAACTTATACCTCAAATTTCTCCAGTCCAAAAAAGGGAGTTATCGCCAATAATTGAAAATCTGTACGAGAGGAAAAAGCCTTACAATATGTTTGAACTGATAAAAGAAGTAGAGAACAGCAACATGAACCCAAAAACTAAGGTTGCTCTAGTTTCTTGGTTAAGTGAGCTTAATTCGACTAAACTTTTCAGCAACAAGGATTCACCATCGATAGAAGATTTAGCAAAGCCTGGCCAATTAAGCGTGTTAGACTTGTCGGATTTTGTGCACCTGAAAGAAAGACAAATAGTGTTAACTTACTTCGCCAGAAAACTTTTTGATGCAAGGAGGAAAGAAAAAATTCCACCTTTTGTTTTGTTCGTAGAAGAAGCTCATCAGTTTGCTCCTGGTGGTGAGGAAGAAGAGCTTGCAATTTCGCGGGGAGTAATAGAGCAAATAGCAAGAGAGGGGAGAAAGTTCAACGCTTGTTTAGTCCTCATCAGTCAAAGACCAAAAAGACTTTCTACTACAGCCTTGAGTCAGGCTAACACAAACATAATCTTGAGGATAACAAACCCTGTAGACTTGCAACACATAGCAGAAAGTACTGAAGGGATAACTAAAGACGTTTTGGACATGATACCTGGACTAAAAGTAGGAGAAGCCTTGGTGGTGGGAGAAGCGGTCAACTACCCTGTTCTTGTTAAAGTGAGAGAAAGAAGGAGCAAAAAAACAGAAAAAGGAATGAAGCTTGAAGAAGCTCTGATGAAGTACAAGCTCAAAAAGAGTTTAGATGCTAAAGATTTGGAAGCTTTTATGTGAATAAGGAAAATGAGTTATTCTATCAACTCCACTTTTGTAACACCATCTATAGCCTTGTCACGTTCTAGCCTATAGGACTTTCCAGTTACTGCATCTACAAGCTCTTCTTGATGTGTGATGAGTATGACTTGATCGAGAAATTCGCCAACTCTTTCTCTCAACGTCACAGCTAATTCTGACAAGCTTTTTGAGTCCAAGTTATGACTAGGTTCATCCAGGAAGGCTATCCTCAATTGAGGTGCAAGGACCAAAGCAAAAGCAATCCTTAAGGCCAAGCATGCTATGCTTCTCTCTCCTCCAGACACAAACCCTTCAACGTTAATCCATCCACCACTCCTAGAAAACAATTGCAAAACATAATCCCCTTCTTCTATGTTCAGCCTTATCCCTTCAAAATCTCTGTAAGGATACAGGGTAGGCCAAAGCTTGTTCATAGTATGATTCACAGAAGTCACAAATTCTTTTCTAAGTTGTGACTGAACTTCTGTCAAAGCTTTTTCGAAAATTTTCAACTCTCTTACAATTTTTTCCAACTTTTCTATTTCTTTCTTTTCTTTTTCCACCGTCTGTAAAGTTTTTTCCAAATCTTTCAGCCTTATTTCTCTCTCTTTTATAACGTTTTCTATTCCCACTATTTTTGTTACCAACTCTTTCTCTTTACCTACTAAATCCGTAAATTCTTTTTCCTTCTTTTCTAAGTCCACTCCTTCTAATTTTTTCTCAATCTCTACAATTTTTGCAATACATTTTTCCCTCTGAGAAACAAGCTCAGAAATTCTTCTGCTCTTTTCCATATAATCGTTTAGCTGGAACATTAACATTTCTAACTTTCGTCTATCTTCTGAAGCAGCCTTATACTTCTCTTGCAAGCTTACAAGCTCATTTTCTAGACTTGCAACCTCCTTTCTCATTTTTTTCTCATTTTCGGTAAGCACTAGATATATGCTTCTATTATTCTCAAGTTCAGCCTTCAAGCTATCGAAATCTTCCAACTCTTTTTTCATCTCTTCCAACTTTTTATGAGCTTCTTCTAGCTGTAAAAGCTCAGCTTCTGTTTCTTTTCTCTTTTTTACTAGCTCTTCCAATTCTCCTTTAAGGGCAAGGATCTTCGCTTTCCTTTGCTTTATCAGCATTCTTTTTTTAGCAGATGTAAGCTTCGATTCACAGATAGGACATTTTCCGCCTAAGGATGATATTTGTGCTAAAGAATCGTTCAAGTCTTGCATTCTAGCTCTAGCAGCTTCTGCATTTCCTATAACCTTCTCCAAAAGTTCTTTTTTGCTTTTTATATCTTTCTCTAAATCTTTCGATATACTTTTTTGGTACGATTCGAACTCATCTTTTATCCTAGTCTTTTCGCTTACCTCCTTTTCTAGTTTTGTTAACTCTTTTTTCAGCGCATCCCTCTCAGCTTGTGTTTTTGAGAGTTGTGCCTGTAACTTTTGATAGCTTTTGCTTTTTTCTAAAAGAGTGTCTTCAGCTTCCTTAACAAAACGAGTAACTTCTTTTATCTTTTTTTCAACTTCTTCATAATTAACACCTTTCAAGCTTCTTTCTAAAACTTTCAAGCTGTTGCTGACTTCTTCTATTGCAGCGGATATACCTTTTTCTTCTCTTTTCAACATTTCGAGCTGATCTCTCAAAAATTTAATTTCGCTTACTTCTTTCTCCAGCTTTACTTTTTCTACAGTGACATTTTCCAAAATTTTCCTCAATTCTTCAACTTCTTGCATCCTTGCCTGTAAAGATTCTCTTATTTCGCTTATAGACTTCTGTAGTTGCTCAACATCTATCTGTTCTATCATGCTCTCCTTTCCAACTTTCCTCTCTATTATTTTATTTTCCAGAGTGATGCAATTCGCCCTAGCTTCTTCAAACTTGTCTATCATCAGGAGTTCGTCCATCTTTTTCATTCTTTGACCTCTTGGTATGGTCAAGAAATAGTCCAGAGCATTCTGCTCAGAGTATATGGCTTTTGAAAAAAGTTCGAAGTTTACTTTTAAAATTTTCTCGACCAGCTCTGTAACTCTTTGTGTGTTTGGTGCTTCTACAAGTTTTCCATTTTCTCTTAACTCAGAATAAGTAGTTCCTTTATTCCTTTCTATGATACGCTTTACAGAATAAACCTTTTCAGCTACTTGAAAGCTTACTTCAACTTCTGCTTTGTTTTGAACCATTGGCTTGTTCATTATCAAGTCGTTCAACTTTAGTTTTTTGCTCTGTAAAAGAGGAGTAGTTCCAAACAACCCAAAGCAAACACCTTCTAGTACAGAAGTTTTTCCGCTTCCCAAATGCCCTAGCAAAGCATTCGTGCCAGTAGAAAAAACTAGTTCAGAGTCTAAATGCGAGCGGAAGTTTTTCAATCTAACTCTGGTTATCAATTTTTCACCTCTTCCACAAATCTAAAGTTTTTTGCTCTCCCACGATTAGATTTAAAGCTTCTTCCACCTTTTCATCACTCAACAACCAAAAGATTTTTTCATGGTCAAAAACAGGTTCAAAGTTAAGTTCTTCCAAGTTTTTCTTAAGTATGTTCAGTCCTATCTCTTCTACAGACAACTTTTGCTCTCTCAGGTTCCTCAAAAACTCTATCTTTTCGCTCATTTCTTCCGACTCAAGCTCTTTAGAGAAGAAAAGAATAGCTCTACCAGAAAACTTCTTTTCCATTTCTCTCAAATCTCTGTCTATAACTTCACTTTCTTTGCCCAAAATCTTAATTCTGATGATTGGTTCTTTTCTAAAAACTTGTGACGAGAGTATCTCAGCTATCTTTTTTTCTATTTGCCATCTCGGAGATTCTCCTACTTCCACCTCCTCGTAAAAGAACTTTCTGCACCCTTCCAATGGAACAAACTCTAGCTTGAACTTATCTTTTATCTCAACTTTCACAAAACCCTTCTTTGATTCAGCCTCATTTTTTTGTAGCTGTGTTAAAACAGTGCTGCCGACCACACAAAATGGCGTGCTGTTACACTTGTCTAAAGCATGGGTGTGTACATGCCCATCAACAATCAGGTCAAACCCATCTGGTAAGCTTGATAAGTTTAGAGTAGGCGGCTCTAACGGAGAATAGACGTAAGGATCTATACTTTGATGCAATAGCAAAATATTAAAGCATCCTTCCAAGGGTTTTGGGTTCCATGCATCCAGCACATCCTTCGCATATCTTTCTGGAACTGAAGACATTCCATGGACTGCTATCTTCACACCATCCTTTTCTAGCACTATAGTTTGCAAGTGCAAATGGATAAGCATACCTGCATTTTCCAGAGCTTCTACTGCAGTTATCTCATCTTTACTCCTTCTCTCATGGTTCCCATGAATAGCAATCACAGGTAAATGATTCAACGTCTTTTTTGAAATCTCTTTTAGTTGCTTTGTGCACGAAACAAGCTTTACACCTGTAGATTCTCTTAAAAGTGGTTTGCTGAGTATCTTGAGAGCATCTGCCCATGACTGCGTCTTTGGAGACCTAGAATCAAATATATCTCCAGCTATTATCAGCAAGTCTGAATCCAAAGCCTTTTCTACAGCTTCTTCTGCATTTTCAAAACTGTCTCTATCAGTCTCAGGGCCAAAGGAAAACCCTAGATGGAAGTCTGACAGTATAGCAATTTTCATGTTTCACCTCAAAGATAAGAATTAGCTTTTAAATATTTTTAAGTAACTCGTCTATCAGGAAGCCCAAAACAATTCCTACTAACAATGAAAATACGGAAAAAAACAATAACAAGGTGATAGTCTGGCACGGGCACAGTCGTTACCCCTCTTTCTGACTGTTGTAATAAGCTTTTCACCGCATATACGGTAACCCTGAAAGTGTTCTCTGCTTGAGCTATTCTAAAAACTCCGTAAAAGAGACAAAGTAGGCTAAATATTAAGAGTACAAATATCAAAACATTAATTCTCATAACTTTCCCTCTAAAAAGATATTTAAATAGCCAAGATAAGGTATTTTTGCTACAACCTTTCCTAGAATTCTTTCTCTATTGATTTTTCCCAAGTCTGGATAAGAGTAGGCGTCACCTTTGGTTATATAATATTCTTGATCTATTCCAACAACTCTATGAATGTATAAATCGCCTCTGGATTCGAACACAATTATATCCCCTACTCTTATATCTTCTACATTTTTTATAATTGCTATGTCCCCTTTTTTTAGCGTAGGTTCCATACTGTTAGAGGTTACAGTTACCAAGAATTTATTCGTTCTTAATAGGGCTGAAATTATGGAATAACATATTGCTATTCCAAGTAAGATGATAAAAGAGTAAAATAATATGATACGTTCCTCTCGAGCGAGTTCCATAATCTTTATATTAAGTTATAAAACAAAATATTATTATGACAAATAAGGTATTGATATCCTCTATTGTTGTAGCTGTTTTAATGATAGCGTTTTCTGTTTTTATTTCAGCTACTGGCAATTTGTTTGCAAAAGCTCAGGCTACACCAGTTACAGGCCATATAGTGTTATACGAACCTGCTCTGCCTTTTACTTCTGCAGATATTCATGGCGTGATGAAGTATGGGGAGATAATTTTCTTACCTGGGGGTGCTTGTGAAGTGGTAGGAAATTGTAGTTATTGGGGTGTTTTATACATCGCTGGTGGTGGTGGCAGTGAATGGTCTGGTGCAACGATGAGAGCTGCTAGTATCATAAACTTAGGAAACTATATGTACAAAGTAGAATGTCCAGAAGTAAAAGTAACCTATGCTGATGGTTCGGTTTACAGAGGTTTAGTATCGCATGTTTCTATATCTTTTAAATGTTAGTAATAAGCTAAATTACCTTGCTAAGATGTTAACGAATTTTTTTCCAAGTTACTCAACATTAAATTAGTTAAAAACCAGTAATTAATTTATGGAAACTACAAAAATCTTTTTATTGATATTGGTTTTCTTAGCTTTGGGTGAAAAGATATCTATTGCTGTTAGCACACCAATATGCAAAGTTCCAGTGTATTATGGAATCTGTTGTGAACATTACACAGGAGAAGTGTTATGGGAAAGCCTAGGTGCACCACCCAACTCAGGAATCTGTTGTGGCGGTTTACCGTATCCTGGGCAGACAACTTGTCCACCAACTACTACAACTACTACAACCACCACAACCACAACTACTACAACTACTACTACAACCACCACAACCACAACTACTACAACAACCCTACCACCAGCTGGTGAAGGAAGACTACCTGAATTTGGAGTATTAGGAGTAATTCAGATAATTATTCTCGCATCATTGGTATTTTTACTCACGTTGACGAAAGTCAAGAAAAACAAATAATTTTCAGTTTCTTATAAAACTTTTAACTCTTTAACAACCTAAATTCTTTTTATGGCCGAAGAAGAAGGCATTACTGTTAAAAAGGAGGAAAACTTTTCTGAGTGGTACACTCAAGTAGTGCAAAAGGCTGAGCTTGCTGATATAAGGTACAACGTTAAAGGCTTTCTAGTTCATATGCCTTGGTCTGTTAGAATAATGAAGAAGATGAGAGACTTTTTTGAAAAAGAATTGGAAAGAAAAGGACACGAGCCAGTTTGGTTCCCAGCTGTAATTCCGGAATCCTTCTTGAAAAAAGAGAAGCAGCATGCAGAATTTTCTGCAAATGTTTTCTGGATAACAGAGGCTGGCGAAAATTTTGAAAAACTGGAGGAAAAGCTTGCCCTCAGGCCTACTTCCGAGACAGCAATGTACACCATGTTTTCTCTTTGGATAAGGAGCTGGAGAGACTTACCTTTGAAAACTTATCAGTCTTGTCAAGTTTGGAGGTATGAAAGCGTGACAAGACCATTCATAAGAGGAAGAGAGTTTTACTGGATTGAAGGACACGACGTTTTTGCTACAGAAGAAGAGGCTTTAGAGCAAGTGAAAGAAGACATGGAAACTACAGAGAATGTGATGCACAGGAAATGCGCTGTTCCTTTCCTTTTCTTTAAAAGGCCTGAGCACGATAAATTCAAGGGTGCAGTAAGCACTTTTGCTGCCGATAGTATTATGCCTGATGGTAAAGCAATTCAACTACCTTCCACCCATTTTTTAGGTCAAAACTTTTCTAAAGCATTTGACATTAAGTTTGTAGATAAGGATGGAAAAACGAAGTATGCTTGGCAAACTTGTTATGGCCCTGCTTTCTGGAGGATTTTGGGCGCTTTGATTGCAATTCATGGCGATAATAAAGGTCTTGTACTACCACCTGAAATAGCCCCTATTCATGTTGTCATAGTTCCAATTCTTGGGAAAGATGACAAAAAAGTGATGGAAAAAGCAGAAAAAGTGGAAAAAGTTTTAAGAGAAAACGAGTTTGAGGTTTATTTTGACAAAAGAAAAGAGTATACGCCTGGTTGGAAGTACAATTACTGGGAGTTGAAAGGTGTACCAGTAAGGATTGAAATTGGACCTATAGACGTGAAGAAAAAGCAGGTTGTTGTTGCAAGACGAGATACAGGAGGGAAGCTTGTTGTTAAAGACAGACAATTGGTAAAATCTTTAAGAAAGCTTTTGGATGAAATTCAATCTAACTTGATCAAGAAAGCTGATAAGTTTTTCAAGGAAAATTTGCATGAAGCAAAAGATTTTGAGACTCTCAAGAAGATTTTGGAAGAAAAAGGTGGGTTTGTAAAGGTGAATTGGTGCGGGAGTAAAGAGTGTGCTGATTACATAAAAGCTGAGACTGAAGGAGGAACTATAAGAGGCACTTTGTTTGGTAAGAAAGAAAAAGTTTTTGGAAGTTGTATTTGGTGTAAGAAGGAAGCGAAACAAGTTGTTTATGTTGCCAAATCCTACTAGGCAGAAAGAACGTTAAATATTTAAGCATAATTTTCCAATTATGATTATCAATTTCTGGTGATGCTTTCGTGAGACTACTGAAAGAAAAACCTGAAGTGAAAAAGACTGGAACTACTACTGTTGGTATCGTATGCAAGGACGGAGTAGTGCTAGCAGCTGAGAAAAAATCTACTATGGGCTACTTGGTTGCTAGCAAAGAGTCAGAAAAGATAATACCTATAGCAGACCATATAGCTTTAACAATAGCTGGTGTAAGCGGGGATGCGCAAACTCTTGCTAGGTACATGCAAGCTGAACTAAAGATCTTCGAGTTAGAAAACAAGAGAAGACTTTCTGTAAAGGGTGCCGCCACTCTCTTAGCAAACATTCTTCAAGGAAGCAAGTACTTTCCCTACTATGTGCAACTGATAATTGCTGGTTATGATGATGCGCCTAGGATATACGACTTGGATGCAATAGGTGGGGTAGAAGAAGAGAAGAAGTTCTTTTCCACAGGCTCCGGCTCACCCATAGCTCTAGGTGTTTTAGAGGACAACTTTAAGGAAGGAATGTCGATAGAAGATGGCATAAAGCTTGCTGTTCGTGCAATTAAGTCAGCGATAGAGCGTGACATAGGTTCTGGTGGAAAGGCTATAGACATAGCAGTTATCTCAAAAGAAGGAATAAAGATTACAAGGCAAGAATTGTCGAAGTAAAGTTTTGTGATAAGGATGGAAATTCTGGAAAGAGTTAAGACTTTACTACCTCCAAAAATAGACAGGCTAGAATTAGAAGGTTCAGAAATAGTTGCCTATACAAAGGACAGAGAGTTCTTCCAATCTTGCGAGCCTGACATAAGAGAAGCAGTAAACCAAGTCAAGAAAAGGATAGAAGTAAGAGCAGACTTGAGCATAACAATGGATCAAGAGTATACGAAGCAAAAAATAAAGGAGCTAGTTCCTGAGGAAGCGAACATAAGGAGCATATACTTTGAGCCTGAAAGAAGTATTGTCGTCATAGTTGCTGAAAAACCCGGTCTAGTTATAGGTAAAGGTGGAGAAACTTTAAAACAGATAAAAAAAGAAACTTTCTGGGCTCCTAGAGTTGAAAGGATACCAGGCATCAAGTCTGATGTTGTAGAAGCTATAAGGAAGATGATGCACTCAGAAGTTAAGTTTAGAAAAGAGTTCTTGAACAGAATTGGCGAAAGCATTTTTAGCGAAAGAAAAGCGAGCAGAGACTGGATCAGGATAGTATGCTTAGGTGGTTGCAGAGAAGTTGGAAGGAGTTGCATGCTTGTTGAAACTCCCAAGTCTAAAGTTTTAATAGATTGTGGAATAAAGGCAGGAGCTACCAATTCTGAAGTTTTTCCAATTTTTAACACAAAAGAGTTTGATTACACAGAGCTAGATGCAATAGTAGTTTCTCATGCCCACTTGGACCATATAGGAGCAATCCCAATTCTGTATGAAAGGGGTTTTGATGGCCCACTTTACTTGACAACACCAACTCTAGACTTAGCTACTTTGCTTTGGCTTGATTATATAGACGTGATGCAAAAGAACACAACAAATCCTTTGTTCACTGCTAAGGGTGTTAAAGAAGCGGTAAAGCATGCAATAACTTTAGATTATGGAGAAGTTTCTGATATAGCTCCTGATGTAAGGCTTGCACTGTACAATGCAGGCCATATCCTTGGCTCCGCATTGGTTCATTTGCACATAGGCGAAGGTCTGCACAACATAGTCTATGCTTTAGACCAAAAGTTTGGAAAGACAAACTTGTTAGATCAAGCTTTTACAGATTTTCAGCGAGTAGAAACTTTAATCATAGAAAGCACTTATGGCAGTAGCGAGGATGTTTTTCCGCCTAGGCCTGAAGTTGAAAAGCAGCTTATGGATGTTGTGAACAAGACGATGGAAAGAGGAGGAATTTGTCTAGTCCCAAGCTTTTCAGTAGAAAGAGCTCAAGAGCTTATGACAATTCTTGTAGAGAATAGCTTTCAATATCCCGTTTATCTTGATGGAATGATATGGGATGCTAACGGCATTTTTACTGCTTATCCTGAATACTTTGGAAAAAGCATGCAAAGGAAAATATTTGCAGGAGAAAATCCTTTCTTAAGCCCTATATTCAAGAGAATAGCTTCTAAGGAAGAAAGAGAAAAAGCCTGGGAAGATAAGCCTTGCATGATAATTTCTACTTCAGGCATGCTTAATGGTGGCCCTATTCTAGAGCATTTGGGAGCTTTAGCTGAAGATCCGAAGAATACTATGATATTTGTTGGATATCAATGTGTTAGAGGAGACACAGAAGTTAGCTTAGATATCGGTTCTGTGGAAATTAGAAAATTGTTTAAGTCTGGGAAAAAACTTATAGGAGGCAATATCGAGCTAAGAGGCATAGATAATACTTTATTAAGTTTAAATCCAAATCTTAGAAAACTTCAGAGTGGGTTCTCGAACATATGCTCAAGAAGATTTTATGACGGAGAAATTTTAAGAATCGAAACTGAAGATGGTAATGAAATATTTTTATCTCCAGATCATCCTGTATTAACAAAAAACTACACCTGGAAGCTTGCCAAGGACTTAACTCTAAACGATGAAGTATGGGTGTTAAAACATGAATAAAGAGCTTTTAGAGCTTCACGGGTTATTGATAGGAGACGGAACTTATTACTTAGATAGAGGAAAATATTCCCACATGATATTGTTTAACTTTGATTTGAGCCTCATGAAGAGAGCAAAAAGGATTTGCGAAAAAATTTCAAAAAAGAAAATAAAAATATCTTGCAGAAAGAGAAAAACTGGTTTAGAATATTCGATGAATATACCTGCGATAATCGTTAGAAAATTGTTAGAGCAAGGTTTTGATAAAAAGAGATTATCAGAGGCTATCATTAATGACAAAAATTCGATATTTTTGCTGAAGGGTCTTTATGAAAGTGATGGTAGCATTCAAGGGTCACGAATTTGTATACACCAAAAGAACGCTAGCGAGCTTCTTAAAGATCTTCAAAAAATTGCGAACTTGAACGGTTTAAGTGCACATATCCATAATAGTTCCAGAAATAGGAAAGGTGAGCAATACCTTGTAATAGAGGACGTAAACAAGGTTAGAAAGCTCTTTGGACCCTCACCTAAAATGATAAAACAGTTCAAACCCAAGATAAAAGGTTATTATACCACAAAAAGAATGATCTTGCAATTTTTAAATAGCGGCAGTTGGAAGAAAACATCAGAAATATATGAGTACTTAAAAATTAATGGTAATAAACTTAGTAAGCGCAGTAATCAACTAAACAGGCATTTAAATAAGCTTTGGAAATTAGGACTACTTGAAAAGAGGGAATCTATTTTGAAAAGAAATGAGAAGGGGCAATTCATAAAGAGCGAATGTGAATGGAGACCGAAACACAGGTTAACAAATGAAGAGATAATGAATTTTCCTTATGGTGTTCTAAAATGAACCTAAAGCTTGTAAAAATAAAGAAGATAGAAAGAATTCCGTTCAAAGGTTATCTATATGATATTACATCAAATCCGTACCACAATTTCGTAGCAAATAATATTATAGTTCATAACTGTGAAGGAACTCTTGGAAGAAGGATACAGAAAGGATGGAAGGAAGTTCCTGTTAAAACAGAAAATGGCAAGACTGTTTCTGTTGCTCTAAACATGGAAGTTTATACAGCAGAAGGGCTTTCTGGCCATTCTGATTATAAGCAACTTATTAACTACATAAGTAGGCTTTCTGCCAGACCTGACAAGATAGTAGTAGTGCATGGTGAGCCACAAAAAGCGGTAAGCTTTGCTAAGGGCGTGCATAAGCTTTTCAGGATAGAAGCAGTAGCACCGAGAAATCTTGAAGCGATAAGGTTGAAATAGGTTTTAAAATTTTGAATTAAGATGCTGTTTTAAAGTAGTTTGCTTGTTATCGACGATACGAATAAATTCCGCCTTTAAGGAGAGAACGATACAGAAATGCTTTGTGAAATAAAAAAAGGTTTAGAAACTTGTTTCATAAAAGATACATATGTATCAAAAACTGCTTCTTAAAAGTTTCACAAATTATCTATACGTTTGAGAAAGATGGGTTAAAAACTAAAAACAAGAAAAATAAGTTGGTATCTATATTGAACATATATTTGTATTTTTGGTCATTTTTTAATTATAAAAATATTTTGATTAACGTATTTTAAAAATTATTGAATTTGGGATTTAAGGGAAGATAAAAATTAAAAATAAAGAAATAAGGTTTTGACTTGAATGTTTTACCTAAACTTACATCATCACCAAGCACACAATATTTGTTTTTAATTAAAAATTTCTTCCTTTGTGGAATGATTGATTTAAGTGAACAAAAACTTAAAATATTGTTCAGTTAAATATAAATTATGAACAATCTAGGGCATATAATTGCAAGACAGAAAGAAGAAATAAAAGAAAGGATGAAGCAAAGGATTATTGAGAGGGAAGTATTAGAAAAGCTGAAGAAAATTTTAGAAAATGAGATAGTTAAAGTAGTTACAGGAGTTAGAAGGAGTGGAAAATCAACTCTAGCTTTCCTTTTACTTAAGGATAAAAACTTTGGGTATGTGAACTTTGATGAAAAAGAATTAACAGAACAAAAACTTGATGATATCTTGTCTGCACTAAGGGAAATATACGGCGATGTAAAATTACTTCTCCTTGATGAAATCCAAAATGTTAATGGCTGGGAGCTTTGGATAAATAGCTTGCAAAGGAGAGGATACAATTTGGTAATTACAGGTTCTAATGCTAAACTTTTGAGTAAAGAACTTGCAACCCATTTGACAGGAAGATATTTAGAATTTGAAAATTATCCTTTTAATTTCAGAGAATTTTTAAAATGCGAAAATTTTGATGTTGAAGATATAGAGTATAGCAAAGAGAAACAAGGGAAATTGAAAAATTTATTGAGGAAATATTTAGAAGTTGGTGGTTTCCCAGAGTATGTATTAAAAAATCTTGATAAGAGCTATCTTGAAACTCTCTTTAGATCAATAATCTACGTCGATGTTGTTAAAAGATGGGGTGTAAGATATCCAACAAAGATAGAGGATTTGGCAAGGTATTTAATTTCTATTCATTCAAGAGAGTATACAGCAACAAAGTTGAGAAATCTTTTAGGATTTAGAAGTACTTTAACGGTGGAAAAGTACGTGAAGTATCTAGAGGAAGCTTATCTGGTTTTTTCCCTTGAAAGATTTTCCTTTAAACCAAAAGAATTTTTGAAAGCACCAAGAAAAATTTATGTGGTAGATTTAGGATTGACAAACACAATTTCTACAAGAGTAACAACCGACATAGGTAAGTTAATGGAAAACTTGGTTTTCTTGGAGTTGAAAATTAGAGGATTGAAAGAAAATAGACAAATATTTTATTTTAAGATTAATGATAAAGAAGTAGATTTTGTTCTAAAAGAAGGCTTAAAAGTTAAGCAATTAATTCAAGTAACTTATGCTTCTAGCAAGGATGAAGTAGAAAAAAGAGAAATTAAGGCTTTAATAAAAGCTTCTGAATTAATAAAATGCAAAAATTTGTTGGTAATAACTTGGGATTATGAAGATGAGTTAAAAATTAAAAACAAAGAGATAATTTTTAAGCCATTATGGAAATGGTTGTTAGAAAGCTAACTCTCCCGGCTTATTAGAAATGTATAAGCTTTTTAGAGTTGAAGTTGTAGTTCCTAGGAATTTGGAAGCGATAAGGTTGAAATAGTTTTAAAAGTTGGAATTGGAATAGATAGTTATTAAAGCAATGATCTCTAGTTATAAATTATGAAAAGACTTGTAATATCTCTTATAGTCTTTTTCCTATTTCTTTGTAATATTGCTTCTGCTAGTTTTATTTCCTTAACAACAAGTATTTCTGGTATAATAATTGAAAATTCAACTCAAACGAGTGTGAAAATAATAAACTCAGGGGACGAAACTGCTTACTCTCTTCAAATATCTTTAATTCTTCCAGAAGGTTTCGAAGCAGATAAAATATCGATAAGAAATTTAACTCCAAACTCTTCCTTTGAAGGAATTTTCAACATAACAAGGAAAAAGGATTTAATTCCTGGGAAGTATCCAGCAATAGTTTTAACAGAATATGCTGATGCTAACGGTTATCCGTTTTCTGCTATTTCTCCCACTTCGATAATCTATAAAGTTAATACCCTTTCTAAGGTTTTTGGTAGTATTTCTGAGTTAACATTAACAGGAAAGGAAAGCAAAAAAACTTCTCTTAACTCTTAAAAATTTAGATGAAGTGAAGCATGAAGTAAAGGTTAGGTTGTTTCTTCCAAGAGAACTTAAAGCTTTAGAAAAGGAAAAGGTTGTAATCTTAAAGGAAGGAGAAGAAAGACAAGTAGAATTTGAAGTATCAAACTTTGCTGCCTTAAAGGAGAGCAGCTATGTTGTTTTAGCTTCTATTGAATACGAGGATAAGCTTCATTATTCCTCGATTGTAACAGGACTTGTTAAAATTAAGGAAGAAAGAGAATTTTTCCCATCATACAAGTATTTGATACCTTTAATTTTTCTCCTTATAATAATCTCCATTTATTACAAAATTCGAAAGAAAATTGCTGAAGAAGAAAAGCAGTTGAAGAAAAGTATATCACTTTTAATTTAAGTTTTAGTTGTATTAACAAAACTTGGGACGATTTTATAAAATGAATATACTTTATTTTCTTTTGTATCATTAACTCTATATAACAATTCTAAGCTATACCTTTTACCAAACTTGACACAACTCTGGCTCTCAGGTACATTAATAGCGCACCAATAACCCTCATCAAAAATAACACAACTATTTTCTTTTACTATCTTATCAAACTCTGGCCGAGAAACGTACCAAATCTGTACATGCCCTTTACCAAGCCACGAGTAAATACTTGAGACATGAGAAATGAAATAGCAATTATCAGGCTGCTTAGAAGCGAAATTCACTGCAGATTCCCAGTAAAGTCTTGCTCCATATGATTCTTGTATGCTACTAGGTGGAATGTGCATTTTTGGAATATAAAATGAAAAATAAATCAGTAAAAGGGCAACCAGTAAAACAAAAGCAATGGTTTTATTTGTCTTCTTTCTTAAAAAATCAAAAATCGTAAAAAGACCAAAACCTGTGAGTATACTAAAAGGAATATATTGGGATAAAACGTATCTTACATCAACACCAAAGTAAACACTTCCAGCATAAAAGCTAGCATACATTATAAACAATATACCCAACCAAGAAACTAAGACTAAGAATTTTTTCTTCTCTCCTTTAAAAAGAGCAACAAGACCCACAATTGCAATCAGAGTAAAGATTACAGGATGGTACAATTGCTTTCCCTCGTATGCACCTCTTTCGGTTATTGCATAACTTTCGAACCAATAACCCAAATTACTTGGTAAGTTATAGCTTAAATATTGTAGGCTAAACTTTTCACCAGAGCTCCCCCAAGTCTCTGTTTTGGCAGCATGAAAAGTGTGCACAAGATAAACGAATATTAAAAGAAGTGAGGCTATTATCATGAAGACATAAGATCTTTTCTCGAATAGTGTGGAGTAATTATTGTTAAGTATAATCTGAGTTAAAAAATAGAGTGGTATCAGAACAATGCCCTCTGTTTTAGTCTGAACAGCAAGTGCCAGCACTAATAAAGAAATTACATGAACTCTTAAATTGTTTGATTGGGCAGATAATATGGAAAAGAACAAAATTAAAGATGTGAAAAATGAAAATGTAACATCTGCCGTTCTCGTAACCGACCAAAGAATATGCACTGGAAGTAATGCTAAGATGAGAGAGGAAAAAATAGCAATTCTCTTATCCTCGAAAAGCAAATAAGATGAAAGAAAAACGAACACAACAGACAAACTACTTAAAAAAATCATGAAATGTGAGGCAACTAAATTGCTTGAGCCGAGCAAAGCAAATGGAATTGAGAGTAAAAAGGGATGGCCGACAGGCCATTTCATCAGTTCACATTTGAAACACTCGAACTTGTTTCCATAATCACACAAACAGGATGAAACATGCATAGCTATTTGCTTTGCCATGTCCGAGTAAATATCCTCATCGAAAAATAGTCTAGTTGTTTTGGGTGGTATTAGCTCTCTAACTATCAAAGCAAAAATAAAAATAATTGCTACATACCAAACATCCTTTTTGGTGATCTTCAAATTTTGGAAGAATGGACGATGAAAAATAATCAAGAGAGATAAAAAAGTGATAAAAGTGAAAAGATAAACTAAAGTTTCTGTTTTCAAAATGAATGTTTGAATTGTTTGAGCTTCAAGATGAGAAACCCAAGATATACTTTCAAGGTAGATTAGAGCAAAAATTATTAAAATCGTTATGTTATCCAAAACTTTCTTTTTTTGCGAAAAATTCATATAATAAAGTAAGAAAAAATTATTAAAAAAATTATTTCAAACATACCAAATAATTTTCTAAAACCATGTATTTTGTTTTTGTTCTTATCATAGTACTCAAAGCGTCTTCTGGTGTACAAACTATCGGTTCACCATGTATGTTAAAACTCGTGTTCAGAATTATACCAATGCCTGTCTTCTTCTTGATGTTCTCTAACAATTCTCTATACCTTTGATTTTCGTTACCAACCATCTGTGGTCTTACAGAACCATCGATATTCGAAATAGGTGCATACTTTTTCCTTAGTTCTTTTCTAAGCATGTATCCCATCGTCATGAATCTGTCAGGAATTTTGTCATAATCTTCTAAAACTTTATTGGCGTCTTCTTCAAGCAAGGAAGGACAGAATGGCTGGAACCACTCACGTTTTTTAACCATTAAATTCAAAAAATCCTTAATATCTTCTGAGTCTGCTGCTGCAAGAATACTTCTGTTACCCAAAGCTCTAGGACCAAACTCCATTCTTCCTTGAAACCAAAAAACATAGTTGTTATTTAATAAATCTACAGCAACTTTTGCTGGGTTATCTACCTTTTCATATTCAACGTATTTCGAAAATTTCCTTAGCTCTTCCTGAATTTTCTCATCACTAAAATCTAAACCGAGATAAACATTGTCTATTCTTTTTGGTTTTATTCCCTCAAGCATGTAGGCAACGTACAAAGCAGCACCCACAGCAAGACCACCGTCACCCATGTGTGGGAAAACAAACCATTTTTTTAACCCGGAATTTAAACGGAGAACTCTATTAAGTTTTATGTTTGACGCGACACCACCAGACCAACAAACATCTCTTATTCCAGTCATATCTATTGCATTTTTAAATAGTTGTAGAACGTGCTTTTCAAGCGTTTTTTGTGCCATATATGCTACTTGCTCTCTCGGATGATTCCATATTACCTTATCTATCAGCTTGTAGGATTTACTAGTGGAATATTTTGCTTTGATTTTTATACCATTTACTGAAAAGAAACTCATAAACTTGTTTTTTTCATCTTCTATTGGGTAGGAATAGTCTGCCATGCTCATTACTTTACCCTCATCTTCTAGCTCCCGAAAGCCTAACAGATTTGTAACTTGTTCGAAAAAGATTCCAATCGAATCTCTTGCAGGTATAGCAGAAATTCTTTTTAATTCATTGTTTTCCAATATGTTTACAGTTCCAGACAATTTATCACCAACCCCATCTAATGTTATGCAGAGACACCTTTTCATCCCCGAAGTAAAACAGACAGACGCAGCATGAGCAAGATGATGGTCAACAAAATAAAGTTTAAAATCGTTGAAACCAACTTTCTTCAGTTCTCTCTTTATAAAGTAAGAACTTACACTTTTACATAAGCCATATACATTTCCATATTGCGTAAGTTTGTATTTTAAAAAGTGCTGAAACCGTGCAAACCTAGGTCTCTCTATTTTTCTACGTCTGAATAAATAATATCTTTCTTTTAATGATGGGAAAACCCTTGTTAAAGTTTTTGAAAAATCTGTAGTTGTTGTAGCTATAACTTTTACATCATTTGGTTTTAATTTTAGATAGCTCAAACATGCATTTATAGAATTCCTTGGAAATCCAACATCAAGTTTTCTCCTTGTCAACCTCTCCTCATTTATCGCTACTTTAATTACTCCATCTTCGATTATACAAGCTCCTGCATCGTGCCCGTCCCATATCCCTAAGATATACATAGGTAATCCTTTGATAAAATTCTGTGTTTAAACTTTAAATATTGCTCGAGGTTGTTAACGAACAAAGTATATTTTAATATCGCCTCACAGACGTGATATTTTTAATTATTTTTGTATTCGTAACTTTTTTCCTCTTTTCATAACTTGAACCAATTACTCATAATCGTCTGATGAGCTTCACAAGGCGTCCAACACTGAGGACATTTATTTTTTATAATTTCTTGTCTAACTCTTTCTGCTAAATCTGATGTCAATATTTTTTTCAAGTCATAGTTGGTTTCTCTCAGATTTCCTAATTTTCTGTTAAATATTGTGCAAGGATAAACATTACCATAAGGATCAACGAAACAAGATAAATTAAAAATATTACAAGCTATAGGTGTTTTCTTAGTCTTCAAATATTTTTTGCTTAATTCTAAATATTTTAGTTCAATCATATTCATTAGTCCAAAGTTTTTTTCTCTCATAAGTAAAATATTATTAATTTCTTTTTGAGCTTTTTTAAAATAATCTTTGTTTTTTATTATATTTCCAATAGAATAATAAATCTCCGATGCTTGAAACAGGTTTATATGAAACTCGTTTGCAGATATTTCAGGTATAACCTTTTTTACTTCTTCTATTGTTTGTTTGAAAAACCCAACATTGTAAGGAGAGATTGTATACCCAAAAAACACTTTAAAGTTTTTATGTTCCTTTTCAAGTTCCTTAAGTTTTTGAAAAGTGTTTAGGGTAGAATCCCAAGCAATTCTTAATCCACGTATTTTGTTGTGTATCTTTTTAGGACCATCCAAACTAACAGTTATGACGTATCTTTTTTTGAAAAATTCTAGAACAGATTTTACTTTGTTATATACAATATCAGGAAGTAAACCATTAGTTGGTGTTGTTAATAAGTATAAGTCTAGATTTTTGTCAAATAGTTTTACAATATCAACATAATCCTGCCGTAAGAAAGGTTCGCCGCCAGTTAACCTTACCCAATGGACAAAACCTAAATTTTCTGTTATTCTTCTTATTTCATTCAGAGTTAATTCGTTTGTTGTTTTCTTCTTCCAGATATTACATGTTTTGCATCTAGAATTACATCTGTAAGTTATCGCAAAATTCAACTCATATGGACTAAAAAAGCCTAAGTTAGTTATAAAAACTTTAAAACCAACTTTTATTAATGAAAACATATCATCCACTAAAAATTTCACGCATTATCGTTTTAAGAATTATGTATCCGTCTCTAAAAGTTTTGAGCTTTCCTTTTCCTGACTTACGTGGTTTCTCATAGCTAGTTTGTTTTTTTGTTCTTTCGAGAAAGAACTATGAACAGGAAATTCAAGAAGAAATAAAAAAGTTTTTAGAAGATAATCCTAAAGCAAATGAAAGTTATGCAAGAGACGTAGCTTATCATGACTTAGCAATTGAAAAAAAAGATTCTAGTTTATGTGAAAAAATAAATATCGAATGGCTAAAAGAAGATTGCCTCAACTTTTTTAGGGTGAATAGATGAGGAGAACCATTTTAATTCTAACGTTTTTGATGGTAATAACTATAATACCAAAGTTAAGCTTGGCTCTTTCTTGCTCTATTTCTACAAGCTGTAATGCAGTAACAGTTTTTAAAATCTCTTCTTTAACCAATGCCCATGCTGAGCTACCGACTCAAACAAATAAATTATGGATATTATATTTGTTGTAGCGAAACTGGTCTAGGGAATAGTTGCAGCGGAACTTATACACAAGTTTTAAAGTTATCATCCCCAACAAATGCCCATGTCGAGAGAAAAACTTATACAAACTATGCAAATGTAGTTTGTTTATCAATTTCAGGTGGAACTGTTGATTGCCAATACGATACGAACTGTGCTAATCTTGGTCAAGGTTATGTATGCTTAGCTTCTATATCTTCAGATACCAATGCCCATGTTGGTGATTGTAATGCATATTCATTAAAGGTATGTTGTAAAACTTCCATTACAACTACAACCACTACTACCACAACTACTACAACCACGTCTACAACAACTACAATTAGCACAACAACTACATCCTCAACTACCAGCACTTCAACAACTACTACTCTACCTTCTTGTACACCATGCCCAAGTGGTGCATGCTCAATTTCCTGTGGTCAGACTTTGTCAGGAAGGTCTACTAATAGCGAAGAATTCTTCAAGTTTACTCTAACTTCAGCTAAGGATGTAACAATTACAATGACTCCAAGTTCTACTGTTGATTATGATTTATACACAAAATGGGATGGAAGCTGTCCGTCTGATACCAATTGGGATTGCAGACCTTATTCAGGAACTGGAGCAACAGAAACTTGTTCATATTCAAATCTAGGATCAGGTACATACTATTTCAGAGTTAAGTACTATTCTGGCTCAGGAACGTACAGTGTTTCGTTATCTTGTTCAACACCAACGACTACTACAACTACAACCACTACTACATCTACCAGCACTTCAACATCAACTTCAACATCCACATCAACATCTACTTCCACTTCATCAACAACCACTAGTACTTCCACCTCTACAACTACAACAACATCTACCAGCACTACTACTTTACCATCCGATACAACCCCTCCATCAGCTCAAGTAACTTCCCCTCCAGCCAACTCTTGGCAAAGAACCGATTTTACTGCAGGTTTATTGTATCAAGATGATACAGAGCTTCAAACATGTTATTATAGAGTAAGAAAAAGGCAAGTTGGTGGCTCGTGGAATTCACCTGCTTGGTCTTCTGTAGCATGTTCAGGAACTCCTTATTCTGCAGGACTACTAGTTACAGTAGGTTCTGTAGGCTATTGCAATTATCAGTCTACTGATGGTATAACAACAACATGCAGAGCAGAAGTGTATGCTAAAGATGCTGCAGGGAATACCGGCTCTATTAATTCTACGGAATGGAGAATAGACTATACTCCTCCAACAGGAGATATTACTATTAATCCACCAGCACCTACTTCTGCTGATACAGTAACCTATACAGCTACAGGAAGTGATGCAGAATCAGGATTAAGCCAGATAAGCATATATGTTGATGGTGGGTTGCAAAAGACTTGCTCTTCTTCTCCATGCAGTTATACAGGAGGTCCTTATGCTGCAGGAAGTACTCATAGCTATTATGCAGTAATTTATGACGTAGCAGGAAATAGCAACACTACTGCTACAAAAACCTTTACCGTTAATGCTGTTTGTAATAACAATGGAATATGTGAAGTCTATGCTTTAAACATAGGAGAAAATCAAACTGGGTGTTCTCATGACTGCTATACAGTAGCTTACTTTACACCTTATCAAAACTTATTGCCAGGGCAGGAAGTAGCTATAACAGTCTACTTTAACGATAGCAGATGGGATTCAAGCAGGGATGCAAGCCTTAACTTAACTATAGATGGAAAAGAGTGGACAGAATGCCAAGTTCACAACAAGAAATGGACTGCTTTAGGATGGCAGCATCAAAATTCATGGTCTAGCAGTGACGGGAAGATAAGGATTACTTCTCAGCTAGGCTATGCTAAGCTAGAAACAAACTGTACTTTGCCTACATGGCTTGGAAGTGGTTCTCACTTATTTGTGGCTATGCCAACTATATATAGCAAGCCAACAGTATTAGCACCAGCTACTGCAAGGTTTACAGTTGG
>Ga0080004_1117968_pt1 | contig 146000 bp, 156 predicted proteins | sample WasSprMetagenome_FD_69207 | JGI IMG/M metagenome (GOLD analysis project Ga0080004, IMG submission 69207) | Sulfidic aquatic microbial communities from Washburn Spring, Yellowstone National Park, USA - WS (SPADES assembly) (version 2) | ecosystem: Environmental > Aquatic > Thermal springs > Hot...
AATTCGAGCCGTGAAGTTGCACCGTCAGATGCCCAAGCGCCCGATGAGGGCGCTCATGAACGGTGCGTAGAGGATTACGCGAAATTAGAAATAGCTTTTATGGAATTTTTCTACAAGTTCGCTTCCTGACTGTCTTAAATAGTAGACGAAATAAGTTCAAACGTGCATGGATGCCCGCTGCTAAAATATTGGCGCTGATTGCAATCGCAGTAGTAGCAGCGGTTGGCGCTGGATTTTTCATCTTTGTGCCGAAAGTTCCCACTTCACCGCCGCCTAGCCCAACTGGGAATGAAACAACAACACCGCCGAGAAATCCAAACGCAAATGTGATAGGTTACGTCACGGACAGCTCAGGGAACCCAATAGCTGGAGTCAAAGTTCATCTGGGTGGCTTGGCCGGTCTTCTGACAACCACCGACTCGACCGGATATTATGAATTTGAGGTAGCCCGGGATGAGAGGGATTTTGAGATGATATTTGAGAAGGCCGGTTATGACAACGTGATAACGACGATCCACGTGACCGCGACGGGTGTTGCTCAACAAAACGTCAAGATGGTTGTTTCGGGACATGAACCGGTCACGGTGAAATTCACGCTTACCGTCCCTTATACGATGGCAGGCGACAGCTTTTCGATCCAATTTGGTACTAGTGACCCAATCGCGATGCAGCAGGTAAATGAAGTCACTTGGTGCTATCTAAAAGAGGCGACCGCGGGAGATATCTTGACCTACAGGTACCTGGTGAACGGTAGCCCCGTGGGTTCTACAAATTCTCTGAAGGTTGTCAAGATGAATAGGATATATGAAACGCGCAACATGCCAGATTGGCCCAATGTTGATGAGATGAACTATCAGAAGGTCTTCGATTTCATCCCGTATACAAACAACGGCCTTGCTTCGGACTTGGAGCTCGGCCAGGGTTTCTTTGATCTGTGGGGCATTAACTACAACAAGGTTGGGCTGGAGAACACCTCAGATGTCGCGGGGCCATCGATGGAAAGGATGAAGGAGAAGATGAACGTCTCATGGGTATTGCTGACCGACTTTGTCGAGTACACCGCTCTGGATCCCTTGCCCGGGATAAATTTCATAACGCCAGGTCTGAAATCCGTCTACACGGTCACCCAAGAAGAAATGAATAGGTTCGTGCAACAGGCACACGCTTTGGGTATGAAGGTCCTCGTAAACATCGGTACCGTGTGGGCTGATAATGTCGATGTCTCATTGGCCAATCGAAGTAAGGTGCGTACCCGAGAATGGCTCGACGCGGTCTGGGCGCAGTGGGGTAACATGATGGTGGAGGAAGCGGCAAAGTGTCAGGTGGCAGGCGTCGACGCTCTGCAGGTTCGACCACGTGGTGACATGTGGAATGAGGGCGATAATTATGCCTACACCTCAGAAAAAATCCGCGAGGTGGTTGCTCGGGTTCGGGCAACCTACGACGGTCAAGTGACGATTGGTCTAATCGACATACTCGATGTCAATGAACCGTCATCTTTGGACTTCCTGACCATGTGGGACGCCGCCGATTTCATCTGCGTCGACCTAACCCAACTTCATATCACGGACTCAGACCAACCCACGATATCCGCGATGCAGGGGGTCTTTGAGGCGGCTTTATCTCAGAGAATAGCACCGGCGGCAGGTGAGTACGGGAAGAAAGTAATGCTGAACGTCCAGTTCCAGAGCTACGTCGGAGCCATTAGGGAGAAGTGGGTTGAGCCCAGTGATGTCTATCCCGATTTGGTACGTGACTGGCAGCAGCAGGCCGACGCCTACGAGTCTCTGCTCAGGGCGCTCGAGGGCAAGAATTACGTGAACTGCCTCATGTCGGTAGGCTATTGGTGGGACGACGCCATGGATCCGTTCAACGCTAACAATTCTCCCAGCATCAGCCATAGCGTTCGCGGCAAGCTGGCCGAGTCCGTGCTCGGCAAGTGGTTCGTAGGATAGATAAATTTCGGCTTAAAAGGATTGAAATAAGGACAGTCCCGCACCTTTAATTTGTGCCACCGCCATGAAGTTTCAACAAGTCGTTGGGTGATACTATAAACCTCATACCAGTTTCGCTCGCGCTCGCAACCGCTTTTTCATGGGTGTTTGGCCAAGTCCTGGGCAAACTTGTGGTGCGTGAGTTGAACCCCACGATCTTTAACACAATAAGGTTTTCGATTGCTGCAGTTTTGATCACACCGTTCGTTTTGATCACTGGCATTGAACTCGCTGGGACTTGGCCAACGGTTCTTGCAATAGTGGATGGAGCGTTTGGGATGGCCTTGTCCCTTCAGATTTACTTCTACTGCATGAAGCGGGCACCTGCTCACAGGGTCGTGACAATCGGAAATGCTTCTCCAGTATGGACAGTACTCTTGGCGCTCTTCTTGTTGGGCGAGGGGATAACAGCTCTTTTGCCGTTTTCATTGGCTTTGGTAATCTTAGGGTACCTTCTACTTGTTCCAAAAAAGGAAGAACCAAACAATTGGGCCCCTGCCGTACCGTTGGCCATTATAGTCTCCTTCTTGTGGGCGTTGGATCAGGTTTTGTGAAAAGCGGCCGTTAACTTGTATGGGGTCCCTCACATTTATCTTGGTCTCGGTGGTTTCAGCCACGGTGATCCTTAATCTGGTGAACGTCTTTACGCGTTCTTGGAGGGGCCAGCGTTTCAGCAGGATGAGCCTCGGGCTGACTTTAGCTTCAGCGTTGTTTGCCAATCTCATAGGTACCTTTCTGTATATGTTAGCTCTGAGAATGGAAAACGTCAGCTCCCTGACACCGTTCATCTCAGCCTCGGTGCCCATCGGTTTTCTTCTCAGCATGTTAATCGTGCGGGAAAGGCCGAATCTAAAACCAGCGTTTGGCATGATTTTGATTTTCTGCGGTGTGATCCTCGCCGCCATTTAGAAACAATTTCAAAAGTTAGCTCCAAGAAATAGCAATTCTTTAACCTTTGTGTGAACAGGAGTCATCGGGGCTTGAAATGCCTAAAAAACAAGGTTTTGGCAGGATGGAGTATCACATTCGTGTGAGGCCCGGAGAGGTTGCCCGGTGCGTCCTTTTACCCGGTGACCCTGCAAGGTCGGAACTGATAGCAAAAAAGTTTGACGAAGCAAAAGAGATAGCCTACAACAGGGAGTTTAGAACTTTTTCCGGTAAGGTCGACGGAGTTCCCATAAGCGTTACTTCAACAGGAATCGGTGGACCTTCGGCTGCCATCGCTGTTGAGGAACTGGCCAGGTGCGGGGCGAACACCTTCATCAGGGTCGGGACTGCTGGAGCAATTGGAAAAAGGGTAAAGCTGGGAGACATCGTGATTGCCTGCTCCGCCGTGAGGGAAGAGGGGACCTCAAGAGAATATGTGCCACTGAGCTATCCTGCGGTGGCGGACCTAGAAGTGACCAGAGCCCTCATTGAAGCCGCCGGAAGATTGGGCGTAAGATATCACGTTGGTGTTGTGGTCTCCAAAGATGCCTTTTACGCCGAGGAGCCTGGGCGAGTCCCTTTGTCGAAAAAAACGGCTGAACTCTGGAAAATCTGGCAACGCGCTGGAGCACTGGCTACTGAGATGGAATGCGCCACCATCTTCACCGTTTGTGGGGTAAACGGCTGGCGCAGCGGCGGCGTGCTGGCAATCGTGGGCCCCGCGGGGAAAATCGTTGACCCCCAAGCGGGAGTTGAGAGCGCGATAGACGTGGCAATAGCAGCGGTAAAAGAATTGTCAAAAAATAGGGCAATTTTGAATTCAAAGGACCCAAGCGGGACAAAATGGGGAAAAGACGCGCGATAGATTTTAGCGTTAACCTCCTCTCCAAAGGGAGAATCACCCTGATTGGCGACGCCTTTTTATCTGTCCCTCGAATATTTGCCTCACCCTCGCCAGCGTGTCCGCCTCGATGGGGGATTTATCGGGACGGAGCCGGGTAATGCGCGCAAATCTCAACGCCATGCCGCTGGGATACTTGGGGCTGCGCTGAATCTCATTGTAGGCAACTTCAACCACGATCTTCGGCAGAACCCAGATCCTTCTTCCCTCCGCCCTGACCACAAGTTTCTGCAGCTCCCTCGTCATTTCCCTGATTTCCTCATCCGTCAAGCCCTTGAACGTCTTTCCGATTATCTCAAACTTTCCTGTGGCCTCGTCCCTCGCGGCCAGGTAGTAATCCGAAAGCCACTCGTGTCTCCGGCCATAGCCAAATTCAGCACCGACGATCACTAGATCCAGAGGTTCCAGCGTCGGTTTTATTTTGAGCCAGAGCTTGCCCCTGATTCCCGGAGTGTAGGGGCTACCTGGCCTCTTCGCCATCAGGCCCTCATGCCCGGCTCTCATGGCCCGCTCCAGAAAATCCTTTCCGACATCAGGGCGAGAGGTCATCATCTGCTCGGTGAGCTCAATTTCCCCAGCAATGGACTTTAGCCTCTCCCGACGCTCCTCGTAGGGAAGGTCCACGAGGCTGCGCCCATCAAGGTAGAGCAGGTCAAAAAGCTGGAGCTTCACCGGGATCTCTCTGATCATCCTTTCCACTTCCCTTTCCCGCCGGAATCGCTGGAGCAGAGACTGGAAGGGAAGGGGTGAGCCCCATTTATCAACGGCAATGACCTCTCCTTCGACAATTGCTTCGTTGGCCTTGAGTTCCCGTGAAGCCAAGTCAACTATCTCGGGAAGGCTGGTGGTAACATCGCTTAACCGGCGGCTGAAGATTCTGATCTCATTCCCCAGTTTATGTATCTGCACTCTAGCGCCGTCAAGCTTGTACTCAAAGGACGTCATTCCTCCGTGAATTCTGATGGCTTCCTCGATGTCCTGGACGACCTGGGCCAGCATGGGTTTTATTGGCCTCATCGGAGCCGGGCCGATGTTCCTCAATCCCTCCTCCCCCGACTTCGCCGCGATGCTGGCTACAATGGAAATATCTCCGGCAAACATGGAGGCCCTCCTGACCAAGTTGACCGGGACCTTGAAGGCCCTAGCCACAGCCATTTCCATGAGCCCCTCCTGAAAACCAGTCCTCATCTCGCCAATGATGATCTTCACGACATACTTGGCCTCAAGCGGGTCGCAGCGATTCAGCAGACCCTCAATCATCCTCTGCTTCTTCCTTCTGGCTCCCGCTCCCCTCAGCCTGGCGACCTTTCTCAGGATTTCCCGCACTTCTAGGAGCTGAAGTGGCCTCTCAAAAAACAGCTGCTGACGTTTTACTTTTTTTGAAGCGAAAAGGATCGCGGTGGTCGTCCCGATGTCACCGGATTTGGCGAAGGCGGCGTCCAGCTCCCTGCGGCTAGCATCCGTGATGCGGTAGATGATGTCGACGAGCGTCGTCCAGCTCACGTCCAGGCGCTCCTCGCTCGTGTTCGGAAAGGGCCTCCCCAAAAGCATGCAAACGGCTGGCTCAATTTCCACTTGGTTAAGTTGCCTGAGGAAGTCGGAGATCAGCTCGATCATCTCGCTGCGCTTTGTGGTCTTCTCAATCTTTTCACAGAGTTCAGCTAGGCTTCGAAATATCATAACATCAATTTAATGTTTATTAGTTTGGCATTTACCGTTGTTGAATTCAACCATCTTGGAATGCTTCTCAAAAGATCTTTAGATCACCACTTGTCCATTATTTTTGGGATATTGGTGGAGCTAGCGTTAAGAACTGATTTGGCCAAAGGCTACAGAAGTTTCTCCCAGCGGGCACGGATATTAACTGAAACTTGGGCTCGGGAGAACCTGTACTGTCCGGCGTGCCCATCCGATAGTTTACAACCAACCCCTTCAGGAAAAAGAGTAATTGATTTTACTTGCCCCAGCTGTGAAGAAGCCTATCAGCTAAAGAGTCAAAGCCATCCGTTTGGCTATCGGGTGATGAATTCAGCATATGAACCAAAAATTGAAGCCATCCGCAACGGAACTGTGCCGAATTTTCTTTTTTTACACTACAATCCGGATGCTTTGGTCGTTTCAGACCTTTTTGTGGTGCCCAAGCATTTCATATCTGAATCGATCATCGAAAAGAGAAAACCTCTCAGCAAAAATGCGAGGAGAAGCGGCTGGGTTGGCTCCAACATTCTTCTGGGAAACCTGCCGCTAGATGCCAGGATTTCCATAGTGAAAGACGGCAGGGAGATACCCAAGACCGTGGTTAGAGAGTCATGGAAACGATTTACTTTTTTACGCGAACAATCTGTTTACTCACGTGGCTGGCTGACAGATGTGCTTGCGAGCATTAGACAACTTGAACGAGAAACTTTCACGCTGGCCGATGTTTACGCTTTTGAGAAAAAATTAGCGAAGCTTCATCCAAACAACAAACACATTCGGCCTAAAATTCGGCAGCAGTTGCAGGTCCTGCGAGATCACGGCATCATTGAGTTTTTAGGGAAAGGCTCTTACCGGATCAGGAAATCTTAAATCCTGTTTCAATCAGGCTGATCTCGCCATGATGACAACCTGAATTTCCTTCCTTTAGTTGAAAAACAGGGAAATGGGAGGTGAAGAGCGCAGGAAATAGTTTAATCCTGCCCTGATGAGGAACCGTCTGAATGCGATCAGAAGTCGCCAGTTTCAAGAAGATTGGATGACTTCTGCCGTTCTACTTAAACATGCAATCTTGCTCTTTTTTTTACTTCCACTATTAGTATCAAAATCAATACGAAAAATATAAATATTAGTATCAAAAATAATACGAATGTTTTTAAGGTGGGAAAATGGAGGATTTGATAAGGTTCCTGAATCACTGGTGGAGGGAGGGCAGAGTCCGGGAGGTCTTGGCGAAGGAGTACAAGCGGAGATATTTTGAAGAGCTTAAGGATCTCCTTGACAAGAGGCAGATCGTCGTCATATGCGGCCTCAGGCGGACTGGCAAGAGCACGCTGATGTTCCAGCTCATCCAGCACCTGATCGAAAAAGGCGTCCCGCCAGCTAACATCCTGTACTTCTCTTTCGACAAGGAGGTGGCCGGGATCAAGCAGATCCTCGAAAGCTATTCGAGGATGGTGGAGAAGGATTACGAAAGGGAGCGCATCTTCGTCTTCCTTGACGAGATCTTCAAGCTGGAGAACTGGCACGAGGAGCTGAAGGTACTCTACGACAACCTGCCCCAGGTAAAATTTGTGGTTTCGGGATCAGCAAGCCTCAAGGTGGAAAAGGAGGCGAGGAAGAATCTCGTCGGGAGGGCCTTTTATGTGGAGGTGAAGCCCCTGTTGCTCCGAGAATTTTTCGAGCTGAAGTTCAACAAACGGCTGGAAAATGTTAAATTATGGGAGGACAAGCTCAGGCTCCATTTTCCCTCATTTCTGAGAAAGGCCTTCCCAGAGGTGGTTGACTGGGACGACATTCGGGCGAGGGAATATATCAGGGAACTAGTGCTGGACAAGGTGATCTTTTCAGATTTCCCGACAACATTTGAGGACGTGGATGTGGACCTTCTGCGGACGTTGGTCGATATCTTCTTTTCAAACCCGGGGATGTACCTCAACATAGACTCCTTGGCGAGGGATCTGAGGAAAAGCAAGAACGACCTGATCTTTCACATCAGGCTGCTCGAGTTCGGATACCTGATAAGGACCGTCAGCAACTACAGGGGTTCCAAGCTCTCGGCCTCCAGAAAGCTGAGAAGAGTTTATCCCTACCATCCGAGCCTTGCTTATGGCATGTTCAAGGAGGTCGAGGAGTCAAAGCTGGTGGAATGCTGGGTGAGGAGCCACCTGGATGCCCAGCATTACTGGAGGGAGGCGGGCAAGGAGGTGGATTTCGTCCACGAGGGAATGCCTGTGGAGGTCAAATATAAGGAAAAAATTTCCAGCGAGGATATAAAAAACACGGTTGAGTTCCTGAAAAAATTTAAGGTTAGAAAAGCCTGCGTGGTGTCTAAGGATGACGAGAGGGAAATCCGTGTGAACAACATGACAATCAGGGTGATGCCAGCCTGGCGCTTCGCCCTTCAATCCGCCTTTTAGAACCCCAGATCGACCATCCGATTTTTTACCACAGGCCATTCACAGCACGCTACAAATCTCTAGAATGGCGCTCGTGGAAATAAGGAGCAAGGCGCGCTACCTCTTATCCCGTCACACTTCTAATCGGGACAAACTCCCGGCTTCATCCTCGACTGCTTCTCCTCCACGCACTTCTAGCAGATCCAGCCAAGCTGACCGTGTTATGTAATGCGATCGTCCAGAAAATCTCCGTGCCGCGGCATTCCTTAAATGATAGCTACACGGAGCGTTAAGACAAGCCTACTGCTTAAAAGGCGGACATCTATTATAAATCAGTAATCAAATGAAGACCATCTCAATAAGCGTCACAGAGCTACAATCGGTTCTCGACTGTCCCCTGTGCTTTTGGCTGGCCGAGCGCATCGGGCCAGCTCCGTCGATCATCGCCGGCATCACCAGCCAGATGGACTCTGTGATTAAGGGCTACATGAAAAAGTTCATCGGAAAATCGGAATTGCCGAGATGGTTTCCTGTCAACGGCAAATTCCTGGACGTGGGCCAGACGCTAACGGCAACCGACCCCAGCAGTGGAGTCACCCTCAGGGGAAAGCTGGATGCATTGATCCTTACGCCGGACGGGAAATATCACATCATAGACTACAAGACCGGCAGGCCACAGCCACAGATTCCACAATACTACCAGATGCAGCTCGACGGCTATGCCTATCTGCTCGAGAGCAACGGATACAAACCAGTGGCGGGTGGTTACCTGCTCTACTTCACGCCTGAGCCCGGGGATATCTCTGAAAAATGTTTCCCATTCAAGATCACGGCAGTTCCGGCGAGGACCAATCCCAACAGGGTTCTGCCGGTGCTGGCCAGAGCAAGAAAAATCTTGGAACAGGAAACGCCACCTCCTCGGAGCGAGGATTGTGAAATGTGCATCTGGTTAGAGCAGGTGGGGCGGGCTTTGACCAAGTAATGAGGACTCGGCGCTAGCTTTTCTGGGACTGGCAAACGGCTCAAAAGTCATCACCAGTCGCTGCGCGGTGGGGATACCTTGAAAATAATAACCCAAAAATAACAAGAAGATAGTTTGGTACAGCATGAAGCTTAGAATAAATTCATCAGACATCAGAAAAATCGAGGGGCACGCCCTGGAAAGCTTCCCCAATGAATGCGTTGGCCTGATGATAGGTAAGACCCAGAAGAACGTGTTCGAAACAATCGAAGTGGTCAGGGCCAAAAACACGCTCAACTCACCGGTGGCCTTTGAAGCTGACCCGCAGTTCGTCTACGACGTCTACAAGGATGCCGAGAAACGTGGTCTTCAACTAATCGGCATCTATCACTCCCACCCTAACCTCCGCGCCTACGTTAGCGCCCGGGACGCTGAGTTCATGAAGTTCTGGGGCCGCCTGGTCTGGCTCATCCTGGGCGTGGGTCGGGATGAAATTGTGGAGAGGAAGGCGTTCATGATGAAGGACGGCAAAGTTTACGAAGTTGAAGTGGAAATCGTGGGGAGCTAGGCTTTCCTGACCAAGATCCTCCAGCTCTTTCCGACCTTTTTCACGCTGAGAACCCTGTGACCGTCAGCCTCCATGCTCCGGGGCACATTTTCAACGGCCGGGTCATGATCCAAGACGATCTCCAGCACCTGCCCGCTCTGAAGCTCTTCGAGGGCCAGCTTTGACTTAACGAAGGTGTAGGGGCAGATCTCGCCGCGAATATCGATGATGCGATCAGCCTTTACCTCGGGCATTCTGTCTCACCCGGCAAAAGGTGCCGTAGTCGACCTGGGAGAGATCCCGGATCAGTGGTTTGTCCCCACAGGAGGGACATCTTGGGTTCCTTTTGAGCTCAAACTGGTCAAACCTCAGGTTCAAGGCATCAAAGTAGAGAACCCGGCCAACGAGAAGGTTGCCCGCGCCGATCAGGAACTTGATGGCCTCGGTCGCCTGAATGGCTCCCATGACCCCTGGAACCGTCCCCAGCACTCCGGCCTCCTGGCAGGTTGGAACCGCCCCAGGAGGTGGCGCCTCCTTGATGAGGCAACGGTAGCAGGGGCCACGGTGGGGTATAACAGTGGTCGTCATCCCGATAAACCGAAGCACCCCGGCATGCGAGAAGGGGATGTCCTTGAGCACGCAGGCATCATTGATGAGAAATTTGGTCGGAAAATTGTCGCTGCCGTCGATGACGAAGTCCCAGCCCTTGAGGATTTTAAGGGCATTTCCGGAATCAAGTCGCTCCTCGATCGTGGTGACCTCGACCTCGGGGTTCAGCGCTTGAATGGTCTCCTTAGCCGATTCGGCCTTGGGCATGCCGAGGGATTTGGTCGAATGGATGACTTGGCGCTGCAGGTTGCTGAGGTCCACCCTGTCGGAGTCAGCTATGCCAATCCTCCCCACGCCTGCGGCGGCCAAGTAAAGGGCGGCGGGTGAACCCAATCCACCGGCCCCCACGATGAGCACCTTTGATTCCATCAGCTTCCTCTGACCCCTTCCACCAACTTCCTTCAAAATCAGCTGCCGGCTGTATCTGACGATCTGATCCTGTGTCAGCCCGAAGAAATCCTTTTTAACCGCCTTTCCCGAACGACTTGGGCCTTTGGGCTCCCCCACGAAAACACCGAATATTCTTCACCGCAAAAATATTTAACTCAGCTGACTGAAAGATTCTGCTCCCTGGCTATTTCCAGAAAGGCCTGCGCCACCCTTTCCACTTTTTCCTGGGAAAGCCCGTAGGTGTTCAGCTTGAAGTGCTTGGTCAAACCGGGCTGCACGCCGACGATGCCACGGCGCCTGAGCTCCTCATAGAGGAAATATCCCCTCCGCTTGTGGGCCTGGGACGCTCTGAAGAAGCCATCGGACTCCATGTGGATCAGCGTGTGATTTTTCGGCCTGACCCCGATCTGGCGGGTCCCCTCTATTCTCTCCAGCTGTTCCACCAGATATCTCGCCTTCTCCACCTCCTGAGGCCACCTTTCCACGCGCTCGACCACATGGGGGAAGGAGGCGATGAGGGTCATGAGCGGCGCGCCCATCACTGTGCAGCCGAGAAGCGCGTACTCCTTGACCCCAAACTTGCGCTTACTCCAGTCACCGACTATCTTGGAACGGGCAAACAGCTTTTCCCCCATTTCTGAAGTTGCCGCCAGAATTCCCGTAGGAGCACTGGCAGCCCAAGACTTGTGCCCGCTTGAAGTTATTATATCGGCGCCGAGCTTTTTCCCGTCAATGTCCATGATGCCCCCGGTATAGGCGGCATTCAGGATGAAGGGAACTCCGTACTCCTTGCAGATCTTTCCGACCACCGCAGCGTCATTCAGATTGCCGTAGAGATAGTCAACATGCGTGAGCAAAACGGCCACGGGGGGCTTTCCCGTCTCCCTTTTGACCTCCTCGATCTTCTCCGCATAGGCCTCCAAGTCGAGCCTGAACTCAGGATAGCCGCTGTGAGGCACCTCCTTCACCCTGAGCCGCGCCAGCTCAGCGGCGGTGTAGGTGGAATAGTGGGCCAGGCTGTCCAGGACAACGTAGTCGCCAGGATTGCCGAGCATGGTGAAGGAGATGAATTGCGCCTCCCGGCACCGCGTCACCACCCGGGCCACATCCATTCCCAAAAATTCCGCGAGGTCCTGCATGAACTGGGCAATCGGCGGGCGCTCAATCATATCCAGCCTTGCCGTCTTGGGGGGACACCAGTCGCACGTGGAGTAACCGTCAGCGAACTCAACGATGGCCTTTCGGGCCTCAGGAGACAGGACGCCACCACGCTGAATCGGATGTAGGTTGATGAACTCATCCTCCTTGAAATCGCGCCTCAGTTCCCGGTAGATTTCAAGCCTTTCCTTGGAAATTTTCGGCATAATTTTTCTCCACCATTTTTCTTTCAACAGCATCAAATATTAGCCTTCCCCCCTGAACGATATCGTCACCGGCTTTCTCCAAAAACTCAGTCAGATAGCTTTTTTCGTTGGAATAAAATAACACAGTTATATGGGGGAAAATGAAATACGCCACGATCTCCGATAAATTTAAGGAGTTTTTTCAGACGACTTCCAGCCCGGTTGCCGTCGTGATCTCGGAAAAGGAGCTAACGGGCACCAGGCCCCCATCACCCTCCCTGTTCTGCGATTTGGTGAGAAAGGCCGCATACAAAGGAGAGACTTACACGATTACTGGGGACGACCTCATTAACTTCAGCACCCGTGTGATCCTCGGCTTTAACGAACCACAATATGTGGACCTTTATCCCCGCGTAAAACCGGCAAAGACCAAATCGATCATCGTGGCACCGCTGGAGAAAATAGAGACTGAACCCAACGTCATCGTCATCATAACCGACCCGGCTCATGCCATGCTGGTGATCCAGTTGTTCAGCAGAAGCACAAAAAGGCGCCTGGAAGCAAGCATGACCTGTCAGGGCGCGGCGATTGCGGGAGAAGTCGTGGCCCTGCCATTTATGGAGCACCGGCCCAATCTGACGCTCCTCTGCAGTGGGGCGAGAGAGCTGGCGGGTTACTCGACTAACGAGCTGGCGCTGGGGCTGCCCTTCACCGACTTCTTAAAAATGGCTGAAGCTTTTTCCGGGCCAACCTAAAAAGCTCGAGAGAGTAGTTGATCCCCACGCCCGGAAATTGATCTGCAAACAAGGCTACCAATTTATCCTCTCGGTTGTGGTTTTCCCCTGCTCAAACAATTGTCTCAACGCCGCTACCATAAATTTTGTACTTTTCCAGTGTGGTCAAGAGCTCCTTTGAACCGGGACCAATGCCGAACAACTCAGGTATCTTTCCCCAAACCCCAATGTATTTTTCCCTGATTATCAGGCACCCCCTGAGCCCCGGTATTTCTCTGGCCCTGTCCAGACCACTTCTGACCGATTGCCTAACATCGTCGCCCTGCACCGCATTGCCTATGGAAGTCGCGGCGGCGTCGGCTAAAGCGGCATCGTCGGCGATGGCAACGGCGGCGTCTGCCCAGCCGAAGCTCAGCGAATGTCCAACCGTCCCTGAGCTCGTGCATATGCCCATGGGCAGTTCCTCCCGCCTGACCAGGAATCCCAGCCTTCCTGAACCCTCAGCCGTTCCGGCAAAGATGCCTACGCGAAAATCCCGGGAACCAGCAATCGCTATGTCACCACCGTTATCGACGAGAATATTTTTTGCACCGGCTGCCAGCGCCGCTTCCGCCGCCACCTGAGAGATCGCTCCGGCGACGGCGGCGAAGGGGCCAACATTAGCCAACCTGCCTGCCCGTAACATCAGCTCAATTATCCGGGGCTGTTTTCCCTCCAGATCGATCGGCTCCAGGGACCAGCGAAATTCAGGATGTCTCAAAATCAGGCTTTCAATCTCAAGCCTGGCCTGCAGCGCGGCATGGATGGCGGCATCGATAGCCCGCTCAAGATCACACTTGATTCTCAGGTTGGTCTCCTTAAAAGACCAAGTCCGATCGAACGTCACAACCACCTAGAATCTGGACAGTTCCAGCGCTTTCACCGGACAGGAGGGCACGCAGAGCTCGCAGTAAACGCACTTGTCTTCGTCCAACATCACCGTGTTGTCCTTGTCCTGAAAGAGAGCTCCGCTGGGGCAGAGGGATAAACAAGCCCCGCAATCGATGCACAACTCACGATCGAGGTGAATCGCCCGCTTTATTTCCCTTACCTCAACGCCCTTCTTCCGGAAAAGCTCAATGGCCTTATCCACTTCCTGATCAGGTGCCTCGATGGAGAGAAGGATTTCCCCGCCTCTGTCGGTAAACTCCGCGTACAGGATATTGAAGGTCAAACCGGTTTCCTTGATCACCGTGGCCAGAATCGGCTCCTGAACCCTTTCCGCCGAGTAATTCAACAAAATTTTTCTCGCCATGCTATCGCCTCAACAACTTTGACAGATCTCCGGTGGTAATTATTCCTTTGAGCTCCCCGCTGGGACCTACCACGGGAAGTCCAGAGATTCCGTGCCTTTCCAGCTTTCTGGCCACCAGATCCACCGGTTCATCCTCCTTGGCCGTTATCACCCTTGAGGTCATGATCTCGAAAAGCTTTTTCTTCTTAGTCGCCACGGCCACGGCGATGTCCCAAGAGGTAACTATGCCCACCAGCTTTCCCTCATCATTGACGATGGGCAGGTGGTCAAATCCCTTTTCGGCAAAAATCTTCGCGGCGCTGGCTATGCTGTCGCCCGGCCTAGCGGTTACCACCTCTTTCGTCATTATGTCCCGGACAAAAGGCACCGCAACAGCCTGCTTCATTGGCTTAAAAACCTCATCCGTGGGCAGCCTCTCAACCGGCTCGGTAAGGAAGAAGCTCTTCTCCAAGATCCACTTCCTCAAAACATTGGCGATCTCCCTGGCCCGCTTGAGGCTGCTCAGCGGGCTCACGGGAACATCCCTGTCCCCTATCCTGACCTTTCCCGATTTTAACTCTGCGTAAGTGACCTCCCGGATCACCGGACGATCCCGCCTAGGCACCCCATAATCCAAGATGTTGGTCCTTATCTCGTCGTCCCCTGCCCCTGCAGTCTTGGCAACTCTTTCATTTATTATCGGAATGGGAATGCCCAGGCCCACGAAAAGTGACGTTCCGTACTTTGGTATGGTCGCCCCGCGGAGGTAACGGGCATCCATCTTCTTCAGATTTCCAACCGTCATGATGGTACCCAGCGCCTTGGTGGGATTATGCTGGGTTCCCTCCCAGAAGATATATCCCTGGGCCCCGCCGAGGAAAATGCGCGTTCCTATCCCGATGGTCTCGTAGTTGGGGTCCTTATTCAACGGGCTCAGCTCTCCTGCCCCCGAGTAGGTAACGTTGCCGAATCGGGGAAGAAGGGTGCCCATGTAGGTGTAAATGGTTTCGCTCCTTGAATTGGTGGCGGCGGTGTACTTCTGATAGGCATTTCTCGGGTTACAGAGCACCGCCTGATTCAAATCATCCTTGGTGACCCTGATCTCAATCTCTGTACGGGGATAACAGTCCGTGCCGTAAGCCGTGGCCCTGACCTCGACCTCCTTTCCCCGAACCAAATCTTCAATGACGTGCCCGCCACCGTATTCCATTCCTTTCGTCTCGCTCAGCTGCGTGGCGCCGATGTAGGCATCGACGGCCGCAACTCCAGTGTAGGCCTCAACATCGTTGATCCAGACGCGCTGCATTTTTATGGGTGGATCAGAGTGACCGAAGTTCAGCCAAGCCCCAGAACTGCACATGGCCCCAAAAGTTCCGGTCGTGACAACATCGACCTCCTTCGCGGCGCCGATGGGTCCCTTTTCACGAACAATTTCAACCATCTCCTCAGCCGTGACTACCACGGCTTCACCGCGCCTGATCTTCTCGTTTATTTCGTCCACCGATTTATTGACCACAGTTTTGCCCAGATTGACCACCTGTATTGAGAGAAAATTATAATTACTGGTATTTATATCTTTCTACAATATAATTACTCTCAGGAATATAGCAAAAGGTCGCTATTTTTGCTCTCAATGGTGCCCCATTTTTACTAAATTGCGACGAACAGATTTTCAAGTGCCATTACCTGCTCACCTACAGGACCTAAAGCGGGATGAGGTTTGACGCCCATTTTCGATATATTTCAGGATAGAGGCTAAAAAGATAAAAACGCCGGTGAGGATAAACCAAGCCTCATCCAATCGATCAAACGTTCTCAGCGGATCCAAGAGCATGATTTATGCCTGAGTTTTACCGCTATGGTTGATGCCATGTTAACGACAATGGTTAAAATGGATGAAGGAAAATAACTACAAGGGGAAATTATGGAAGGAAAAAAACCTGTGGTTAAAGTCTACACGACTCCGACCTGTCCCTACTGCACCATGGCAAAAAAATTTCTGAAGGAAAACGGCATTGAATTCATCGAAAAAAACGTGGCCAGCGACCATGCAGCGGCAGTGGAGATGGTGGAGAAGTCGGGGCAGATGGGAGTGCCCGTTCTGGACATAGATGGAGAAATCATCGTGGGTTTTGACCGGGAAGCCATCAAAAGAGCACTCAATCTCAGATAGTCTGATTAGGGCCAACTGGTGCTTCCCAAGCCAATGGCTCTATTTTGGTAAACTTGCGTAACTTATCTTTTCCATCGCGTAGCGTAGCGTTCAATAGCGCCAAAAATAATTAAGTCAAAAACAACGTAGATGGCTATCAGAAGTATTGCATAGCTGTACACATAAACAAACATCCCCATCCCATAGTAATAAAGGAGCTGTAGGCCCGCACCCACCGTCGTGCCTATTAATTCTGCAATTATAATCAATTTCACACCCACTCCAAAAGCCGACCTTGCTGAACCGATGATGTAGGGAAACAGGTAGGGTAAAAAGACCCTCCTGATCTTCTTCCATCTGCTGAATCCGAAAACATCGGCCATTTCGTCATAGCGCACGTCCCTGCTCTTGATACCCTCAGTAATGCTGAAAATCATTATTGGCGATAAAACAATAACTTGTAAAAGGAACCGGCTAGACTCGGTGGATCCAAATATTATCATCAATATCAATACCCAACATATTGCCGGTATAGCGAACAAAATATTTATTGTAGACAAAATCAAAGTATTTGCGCGCCTATTCAATCCTGCGAGTATACCTACCGGTAAGCTCACCAAAAAGGCAAGCGAAAATCAGAAAAATTGGGGACAAAAAGCCGCCCGTGGTGATCGGCGGCATCATCGAGAGCGACATCCCCGAGGGCGAGATGTTTGTCAGAGTCTATCAGAGCATCGCCCAGGAGCCGCTGATAGACGGCTTCTACGTGGGGCCGCCGCTGCACACATGTGAAGGGAGGGAAATGCGCGTTGGAAGCCCCTTCGAGATCCACCAGGCGAAGTGTGTGGCCTCATGGGCTAGGGAGGCGGTGAGGCGTGCGGGAAGGCCCGGGCTCTTCCTGCTCCTGGCCAATCCCTCCGCCATCGCCGACATCTCGGCCTGCAATCCGGAGTGGGGCATCAGGCCCACCGATGCTCTAGCCGTGCCGACCACCTCCGAGCTGAAAACGGATTTTGAGTCCCTCGGAAAGGTCACCCATTCGCTTGAATATGGAAACATCGGTGTAAATTACTCACTAACTATCATAGGCGGCTGGGCCGGGGGACCGGAAGGTTCAGCAGTTATAGCAACCGCGTCCACTATCATGGGGGTGATGGCCCACCACATGAGGCTCAGGCCAGCTTACATAAGCCCCGGAACAACAATGATGACCCCATCTTGTTACAGCCCTAAGCCGAGCCTCTGGAGCACTGGAGCCACTCTTCAGGCTGTTGTAAGAAATTCCAGAATAGTTGCCGGTAAAGGTGCCATCACAGCTGCTGGTCCGGGCACAGAAATGCAGATGTGGGAAATTGCGGCAATCATCATTGACTGGGTGGTCTCTGGAGCTACCGTTGCCGGCGGCGCTGGAGGCGTGCGCCGTTACAAGGTCAAGCCCCTCCTCGGCAGTGGATTAGAGAACAGGTGGCTGGCAGAGGTAGCCTATGCTGCCGCTGGGCTGAAGCCTGAGGATGCGAATGTAATCGTCAACGAACTGCTGAAGAAATATGAGGACAAGATCACCAAAGAGGGCGGCCCTTGGGGGCACACCTTCGATGAGATCTACGACCTGAAAACGCTCACGCCGCGAAAGGAATATCTGGAGATGTATGCCCGGGTCAAGAAGGAGATGGAAGATTTGGGGATGAGTTTCAAGAGCTAGATTTGAATTGAACCTGATTTTGCGTTTTTAACGATACTGATAGCAGAACTGCCAACACGTCGATCAATCCGCAAAGCGCAAAACCGATGGCATATGTGCCATAGACATCAAAAAAATATCCCACAACCGAAGGTCCGGCCATACCACCGATACCGATTCCAAGCTCATACACCCCCATAACGGCCCCCAAATTCTTAGTTCCAAAAAACTTTCTCAGCGTGAGGGGATAGGCCGCGGCCCATCCTCCCCAAGCAACGCCCACCCCCGCTGCGGCCAAATAAATAAGCGAGGCGATAGCTGAAATCAAAAGGATAAACGTGGAAACTGTCTGAACGCATAAAAAGATAATGAGCATTTTTACAACTCCAACCCGTTCCGCCAACCAACCACCTAGCACTCTGGCTAAAATGCTGAATATCCCAACCAAGATCAAAGCAGCACTGGCTTGGAACTCATCAATGCCTAGTTTAATTGCGTAAGGCACGACATGGACGGTAACGGCGAAAACGCTGAAACTGGCAAAAGTTAAAGTCAAATAAAAGTACCAAAAAGACTTTTCTTTCGCAGCTTCTTTCACATCATAATTCCGTATCTCATCTTCTACTGCCCCATTCAACGATGGGCAGGACCCATCCGGTTTTTCTTTCATGAGTAGAATGGAAACCAATAACATGGCTACAATAAATGCACCAAAAATAAGGAAGGTTGACCTCCAACCAAAACTATGAATCAACATCTGCGCGAGCGGGGAAAAAAAGACTAGGCCAAAGCTTAAGCCCGTGATCGCGATCCCGGTGGCCAACCCCTGCCTTTTATCAAACCATCGTGCGATCGTGGATACCGGAAGAACATATAGCGCGCTGGACCCAATGCCGATAAGTGTGAATGAAAGATAAAAGTCCAGGAGGGAACGCACCGTTCCAGCCAAGAAAAAACCTGCGCTGACCAACGCCGCTCCGCTAGCCATCACCTTTCTAATTCCATATTTATCGCCCGCTCTTCCCATGGGAAAGGCAAGAAAAGTGGTAAACAAAAATGAAAGTGAAAACGCTAATGAGATTTCGGCGCTTGACCAACCGAATTCTACTGTTAGGTAATGAATGAAAATACCAAAAATATTTTTAACACCGACCACCAGCATTGCCAGAAAAGAAGCAAAAACAATCGCCCAACGATAAAGTGAACGACGCTCTTCTCTAAATTCACTACTCATCATTCCATCACCAAACAATTCCTAATAATCAATTGAGAAGGAGTTTTATATGAGAATTGGTGCAATGTTAGAACCACTTGAATTCAGGTTTTGTAATAACACTCGACCAGTGAAATAGACAAGACCCACTTGCCAACCTTCAAAGTTAAATATTAAAAACTGGAGTAAAAACAAGGTGAAAAAATGGCCAAGGTTGAATTTCTGTATTTGAGCCAGGAGGACGTCAGGGCGGCCGGTGGCCTTGATATGAGGATGGCAATGGAGGCCATCGAGAGGGCCTTTAAGCTCTTGAACGAGGGGCAGGTGGTGATACCCGACAAGATAGTAATGGAGCTGCCTCCGGGGGAACAGGAAAGGGGCCGAATGAACGGCTTGGCGGCTTATATCGGTGGTGATTGGGAGGTCGCCGGAATAAAATGGATCCCGAGCTTCCCGAAAAACCCCTTCCTGAGGGGTCTTCCCAGAGCCAGCGCCCTGATAATATTGAACGACACCCAAACTGGCTTGCCCCTGGCAGTTATGGACGGCACTATTCCCAGCGCCGTTCGCACGGGGGCCGTCGGTGGTTTGGGCGCCAAATATCTCGCCCGGAAGGACTCGGAAGTGCTCTGCTTGATAGGGATGGGCGTGCAAGCTCGAACCCAAGCCATGGCGATCAAGGAAGCACTACCGTCATTGAAGGAAATCCGAGGCTACGATAAATCTGAGGAGAGGGGAATTCAGAGCGCCGGAGAAATCAAGAAACTTACCGGCATCACCACAAAGTTCGTCAAGACACCAGAGGAAGCCGTCAAAGGCGCAGATGTCATCGTCACCGCAACCGTGGCCAACGAACCCATCGTCAAGGAAAAATGGGTCAAGGAAGGAAGCCTCTTCATCCACATCGGGTCCTACGTGGAGGAGGAATACGAAGTCGTCCTCAATTCGGACAAAATAGTAGTTGACGACTGGCACGTGGTCAAGCACCGCAGAACTCCTGTCCTCGCCAGAATGTACGATGAAAAACTGATCACCGACAGTGATATCTACGCCAACTTCGACGAGATAATCGCGGGGAAGAAGCCGGGCCGAGAAAACGACAAAGAAAGAATATTCTTCGCCCCCATCGGCATGGCGCATGAGGACATCGCCGTGGCCTCGCGGATATACGAGCGAGCGAAGAGGGAAGGAATCGGGAGAACCCTGCCCCTGTGGAATGAACCACTCTGGATTTAAACCACTGAAACACACCGGCTCCAGCACTGCTCGATAAACCAGTGATTAAGATCCGGACTCTCTTTTCTCCACTTCTTTCACGTAATCAACTAGCTGCCTCTCCACATCCTTATCCAACGGGTCGGGCTCGTGCTTCTTGAGGATCTCTTTAACCCTCTCCCGGGCCACTTGCCACAGGTCCTTGGCGCCTGCCTTTTCCCAGTTTTCTCGAATCTCCCTGTCGCTGATCTTCGGGAAGTACTGCTCCTCCGTCAGGTACTTGAGCGTGTGCATCTGATCCAGATAATGGCCTCCGGGACCAACCTTGGCTATGACATCGTACGCCAGAGTGGTCTCATCGACCTTGATGCCCTTGAGAACGCGGTAAATCATGCCACAGATTTCATCATCTATGACCAGCTGCTCCAGACTGATTGTTCGGGCCGACTCCAGCGTCCCGGGATAAAAGATATAGTTCACGCCAGCAAGGGAAGCCAGCAGTAAATTCAGCGCCCGCTCATATCCATTCTGAACATCAATCAACTTGGACTCCGTGTCCCCCGCGGTACCACGGCACGGCAAGTTGTAATACCTCGCCATCTGCGCAGATGCCACGTTCAGGATGCCGGCCTCAATGGCCCCCAGTGCTATATGCCCTCTTCTCATGTCCATAATCGTGGAACAGGTGCCGTAGAAGACCGGGGCCCCCGGGTTAACGAGCTGGGCTATGGTAACCCCGCTCAATATTTCCGCGCCCTGCTGTACCAAAACTCCGGCAAGGGTCACCGGACCTGTGGCCCCAGCCTGAATTTCCACCCCGAAATCAACCGGCTGGCCCAGCTTGACATACTCCAAGAGGCCCTCGGTCATGTCCACAGCATGCTGAAGCGGGCTGATGGGATTCACGGTGGTGTAGATCATCGGCTTCTTGCGCAACTCCTCTTCCCCGCCGGCCAAAATCGCGGCCATCTTCAAACAATCCCTTGCCCTCTTGGTGCCCCGCGCGGTTGCCTTGACCACCTTCGAGGTATTCTTCACGCTGGCCAGATAACCGACCACATGGGTGATCTTGCCGGGGACACCGTCAATGTTGGGCATGACGGCACCGCCATGGATGAGGCGGTAAGTCTCCATCGCATCGGCAACCTTGCACAGGTTTTCCACGTCGGTTAAATTGGTCAGGCGCCTCTGGCCGGTTTCGAGATCGAGTATGTAAATTCTTCCGATCATCGGACCAAAGTAAACGCGGTATTTTTCAATTTTGACATCGTATTTTGGGTTTCGGGCATGGAGGGTGAATTCACTTGGCGCCTTTTTTAACGCGTCTTTAACCAAGTGCTCGGGCAGAAAAACCCGGTTGGTCCTTGGGTCGACCTCCGCGCCACCATTCTCTAAAATTTTGAAAGCATTGGGCTCAAGGACCTTTACGCCTACTTTTTCGAGAACCTCCATCGTGGTTTGATGGATTTTATACACCTCATCTTGAGACAAAATCTCCAGTTTTCCGCCTTTCAGTCCTACCATATCTAACGCCTCGTGTTTTGTAATCCCCTTAACGATTTAGTTTTTAACTCTTACCAACCCTGATTTTTCTACCCAAAACCGAAACCTACGAGGCGAAATTTTGAAACCGCGATCAACTCCTAAAAATCAAATTCATCCTCGAGAGATCTTGAGGGCACGGCGAACGCACGCTGCCAAGGCTTTGGCGCCACGCACCGGATCGGAATACACCGGTATCCCATAGCCGGTCAGCTTTGCTTTCTCCTCGGCCTCCGCCTTTCCACCGCCAAGCATAACGGTGACAATAGTCTTGCCCTGAGAAACATGCTTGAATATGACATCGGATATCCCGGGCATGGGGTCGCCGATAATGGTTATGAATGCATCAACAGCGTTTGCTTCACCTAGTGCGGTCAGTGCTTCATCGTACATTTGAGAGGTGGCGCTGCCGGTGAGGTCAAGCGGATTCCGCAGGATGCATTCTGAAGGCAATTTTTCCTTCAACCTTTCACTTACTTCAACAGGAAGATCTGGCGCGTTCATCCCCAGTTCCTCACAGGCATCAAGGGCCAAGATGCCGGAACCACCGGAACTCGTTATGATGGCCACCTTGTTGCCCGATGGTAAGGGCAGGCCGGCAAAGGCTTTACAAACATCGTATAGCTCCTCCACGCTTGAAACTCTCTGGATGCCCGCCTGTTTAAACACCGAATCGAATATCGCGTCCTTTCCCGCGAGCGAGCGCGTGTGGGAAGCCACCGCCTTAGCTCCCTTGGCTGTCTTTCCGCTCTTCAGGACAACTACAGGCTTCTTCTCAGCCGCGGCACGGGCAACTCTGAAAAATTTTCTTCCGTCTCTGACGCCCTCGATGTAAAGAGCGATGACTTTTGTAGTCGGCTCATTTGAGAAATATTCCAGCAACTCTGTTTCGTCAACATCGCATTTATTCCCCAAAGCGACCATCTTGTCAACACCAACTTTTTCCTCCTCAGCCCAACAGGCTATCGCCGCTAGGACGGTGCCGCTTTGGGAGATCACCGATATCGGCCCCTTTGTCCTGACCAAGGGCCAGCTGGCACACAGCCCCACGGCGGTGCTGTTAACCCCCTGGCAGTTCGGCCCGACTACCCTAATTCCGGCTTTTCTCGCAGCTGCCACCAGCTGACGCTCCAGGTCGGCGCCCTGGGCTCCAGTTTCTCCAAAGCCACCCGAGATCACCACGGCGGCTTTGACGCCCTTTTCACCGCAATCGGAGATCACTGAAGGCACGAAACGAGCCGGGACTACGATCACGGCAAGTTCTACTTCATCTGGAACTTCCCTGATGGAACTGTAGCACTTTATTCCCAAAACATCTGCCGCCTTGGGGTTCACCGGATACAACTTCCCTTTATAGCCGGCTTCGACTATATTTTTGAATATTTCGTGTCCCAGCTTCCCTGGCTCGCGTGAGGCACCGATCACCGCCACGCTCGATGGCTCAAAGAAACTTTTCAGCGTTATCATATCAACAACCGTCCGTTTCATGTTTGTATTTTCACCGCATTTAGATTAAATTTATTCCTCGCCGACATTTCCTTGGGCACTTTAGACACCATTGGTTATAACCATATCAGCAGCTGTCCCAATTAGGCGACCCCGGGCAGAATTTTTGAAACGGTTGCTTTCTTCCGTTTTCATTCGACAATTAAAACAAATTGGCCAAAATGTGGCCAGAAAATGATCAAAACAGTCACTAAAGAAAATTAATTTTACACGTGACTGCGAAAATTTTGAATGCCGCTGATCTTAAAAGTGTCTAACCTAGAAGTTGCAGATGTTTAGCTTTGGCCGCTTGTTTGCTGAAAGCGCAATTTTAGCAGGATTAGAGATTTATGTAATCCTAGGTTTGCTGTTGGTTCCCGATTCAGCCCGTAGCTGATTAATTGCTGGCTAGTCGATTATCCTTCTCCCTGGCGGTGGAAGTTTTTCATTATTTCAATCTTTTTCTGCATTGTTATCGGCTTGTAGCTGATGCAGTCAACGGGGCAAACACAGGAACACAGCCCGCAACCCAAACACAGCGTGTCATCGACCACTGCTTTTCCGTCAACGACTTTTATAGCACTTGAGTTGTTATCGTCACAAACGATCTCACAGCGTCTGCAACCGATGCACTTTTCAGTGTCCACCACGGCAACAGCTGGTTTGGCCGAAGTAAACGTTGCCACTCCAACCGGCACGATGCGGGAAACTGAAATTCCGATGAAATCATAGACGCTTTCATATCCCTTTCTCTTCATAAATTCTGTCATCCCGTCCAGAATTTCTCTGGCAACACCAAGTCCACGGAACATGGGAGCTGTAGCAAGCTGAACCGTCGTGGCTCCAACCATCATATACTCCACGGTGCTCTTCCAATCGTGTATTCCGCCGATACCGCTGACCGGGATTTTCACCGATCGAGCAATCTCCCAGACGACTCGCAACCCAATGGGCTTAACTGGTGGACCTGAATAGCCACAGGGTGACGAAAAGCCCCCATCAGCCGAACGCGATATCGGGTATCCAGTTTCGACATCGATGCCGATTATGGATAAAACTGTGTTTATGGCCGAAATAGCATCCGCGCCTGCACGGGCCACGGCCCTCGCTGTATCTGGAACGCTGAGAGTGTGGGGGCTCAGCTTGACCATAAGGGGAAGGCTGGTGACCTCCTTGATGGCCTTTACTATTTCCTGTATCTTTTCTGTGTAGACACCAACGGCAAAAGCACCCATTCCCAACTCATGAATCATCGGGCAGGAGGTATTGAACTCAAGTCCGTCGTACCCGCACTCCTCGTATAACTTGGCGATTCTTGCAGCATTTTCCGGACCCGTGGGTGACAAGTTTCCTATTACCACCAATCCCTCTTGATGGGCCTTTTCAATTCCCTTCTTCATCCTTTCTTTATCAATTCTCCAGATCTCTTCTGCCGGGTCATCCAATTTCTTCTCGGAGTAAAACTCGACATCGGGTCCAGCGTTTACTAAAGCCATGCTTTCCTTCATTTTTTTGCCCACTGGTGTCGTGCTCTGCGTGGTCCACAAGGCAGGTTCACTACAGAACCCCACTCTCACATCTTCCGTAACTATATTTTTCGCCACAATTCCCGCCCAACCGGCTTTGGCAATTTTATGGGCAAATTTGGGGAACCATCCCACAAAAGTGTTGTACATTGCCGGCGCCAGAAGCAGCGGGTTTCTCAACTCATTTCCCATAAAGCGAACACTTAGGTCGGTCATGGTTAACACTTTGCTTAGATGGTATAAAAACTTTTTTCACTTGTTGAAATTTTTCAATTGGTCGTTTTACAGTGTTGGATTTTCGCCTTAAAAATTTGGTTAATGAACATCAGGTTGCTATTGATAGCTCTCGCAGCTTTGCCTCCGTTGGCCTTCCTTCCTTGTCCCATCCTCTTGCTTCATAATATTCGTCGAGCATTTTCTCGAATTTCTCCCTGTCAACGCGCTGCCCGGCAAGAGGCCCGGATGGAATTGCGTGGGTATAGCATCTTTCAGGGAGCCTGTCATCCTTTCTTGAGAATCCGCTGAAAATCCTTTCCATGTTCCAAATTCTTTCTCCAACCTTCATAAATTCGCTTTCAGTGAAGTTCATCCCGGTTGCGGCGTTTAACAGTTTTATGTAGATATTGAAGGGGTAAGTAAACTCGGAAAATCTGCAACCGACCAAGGTGAAGATCGCGTTTACCTTGTCCTGAATTTCCTTTGTAAGTTTGCCCTTACCCTCGTAGGCGAGTGGATCAACCTTGCCGGAGAACTCATCGCCTATTATTGCCCTCTTGTGGCAGGCGCCTCTGTTCGAAGTCGCAAAGGTGCAGGCTATTCCCTTCATCGCCTCCGGCATCCAAGCCGCAAACTCCAATCCCTTAACCTGCATCGCGAAAACACTTGCGTCTCTATTGAGTTTCTCTGCCGCAATTCTGGTACCCTCGGCCAGCAGATTGCCTATCTTCTCGCGTCTGGCTATCATCTCTATTAACTTCACCATGGCCTCATGATTTCCAAACTTGAGCACCAGCCCACCGGTATCATTTTCGTTTATTATGCCAAGCTCGAAACACTCCATTGCAAAGGAGACGGTGACTCCGGTGGAGAGGGTGTCCATCCCGTACTCATCACACAGTTGGTCAGCCTTCGCTATCGCCTCAGCGCTGTCCACACCACAGTTCGAGCCCAGCGCGTAGATCGTTTCATACTCCGGTCCTTCTGTCTCGGTACCGGCATAGGGGCCATGTTTTACCACCGAAAATCTCCCGCAGGCTACCGGACAGGCGAAACAGGCTACATTTTTGACAAAAAGATTCTTCTCAAAGTAGTCAGCGCTTATCTTACTTGCTCCCTCGAAAACACCTTCCCGATGATTTCTGGTCGAGAGCATGCCTTTTTCATTCAGCATTGGCAGTGCCGCATTTGTCCCATGTTTGGCGAACATCGTTATCAGATTCCAAGGCTCCGCAAGCGACTTCTTTAGGACATCCCTTGCTTCTTTTATGGCCTCGGCCAATTTCTCATTTTCTTGATCCTGTCTCTCGCCACCCCTAACGACTACTGCCTTGAGCTTTTTAGATCCCATCACCGCTCCAGACCCGCCTCTTCCGAAGGCTCGCCTTGCTGCAATAATTGAGGAAAACCTCACCAAGTTTTCTCCAGCGGGCCCGATGCATGCAACCTGGACTTCCTTGCCCATGTCCCTTTTAATGGCCTCCTGTGTTTGAATGGTATTCATTCCCCAAAGAGAGTCGGCGTTCGTAATTTCTGCTCCGTCCTCATTCACGACAACGCAGCTGGGCCTCTCAGCAACTCCCTCAATAACCATGGCGCAGTAGTTTGTGCGGCTGATCTCAGCTCCCAGAAATCCACCAGCATAAGTATTCAAAACGCCTTTTGTGAGCGGGGATTTTGTCACGAGGCAGGTCTGGGCAAACATTGGGGCCAGAGTTCCCGTCAGCGGGCCAATGGAAAAAATCAACTTATTTTCCGGGGAGAAAGCGTCGATGCTGGGGTTCACCTCATCCCAGAGGATCTTCACCCCAAAGCCCATTCCACCCACATAATTCTCAAACCAATCTTGCGGAACTTTTTGTTCCTTTATCCTTTTATGCGAGAGATCTATCCTCAAAATCTTCTTTTCTCTAAAGCTTTTCATTTCAGTCCCATTATTTTTAGAATTTTGCACTTAAAAACTGCACGGTTAAAAAACGATTTCGGTACAGCTTTTGATACTTAAACAAAAGGCCATCATTTCCCATTATTAAAGGAACTCAGCACAAACGGGTCAAATCACCTTTCCATCAAAGAAGCTTTCTCGGTATGTATTTTCCCACACCTGGTTCCCCAACGATTTCTCCGTCTTCCATGACGATGCTGCCCCCAACCATGGTGAGAACCGGCCAACCTTTTAGCTCCCTGCCCTCATAAGGTGTAAAGTCCGAGGCCGTGTGCAAGTCATCCACCTTTACCCTTCTGCTCTCATTCAAGTCAACCATCACCAAATCGGCATCTAAGCCAACGGCAATGGCTCCCTTTTGGGACTGAATCCCCAGAACCTTGGCGGGATTACGGCAGCAGACCTCAACCAATTTTTCCAGTGAGATCCTTCTCTTGTTCACCCCTTCGCTCAACATCACCGGAAGAAGCGTTTCCAATCCCGGCAATCCTGCGGGTGCCGACCAGATATCAAAGTTACCTTTGCCCGTAGAGGCACAGTGATCGGATCCTATACAATGCACATAACTGTTTTTGATTCCCCACCAAAGTTTTTCTATGTGCTTTTCGTCGCGCAACGGTGGATTGCACTTGGCCGGCACATAGTTTTCTGGAAAATCCTTCCAAGAAAGGGACAGGTATTGCGGGCATGTTTCCACAATTACCTTGCTCCCCCTTGCCTGGGCCTGAACGGCGATGTCCAGAGATTCGCTGGAACTTATGTGAACCAGATATATGGGAACATCCAAGTAGTCTGATAACGAAATGACCCGGTTCACAGCTTCGGACTCACAGATGCTCGGCTTCGCTTCCGTCCACGCCCTGAGGTCTCTTCTTCCGTCTTTCATCAGCCTCTCTTTGATTCCGTAGTGTATTTCCACATTTTCGGCGTGAATCATCGATATCACGGGGGGTCCCAAAGTCGACGCTATCTCAAGCGCCGTGTATAGCTTGGTGTCATCGAAAGAGGGAATGCCAAGAGCCTCAGCGTCTTTGCCCTTCAAGAACAGGCAGTGTTTAAACTGTGTGATGCCCAAATCCCGAACATATTCTGGTATTTCGCGTATGTGTTGATCTGTGAAGAGGCAGGAGATAAAAACAACATTGGCCAAAGCATGTCGCTCAACGATGCTCTTGGCCTCTTCAAATTTTTCCTTATAGGACACCAGAAGCTTGTCCATGCCACCCCAGGTCATTAACGCCTCTGTGGTGATCCCGCCAGCTACCGCGGCTCTGGTTTCACTTTTGCAGTCCTCCTCATACGGTCGGTAAAGCGAGTAGTGGACGTGCGGGTCTATCACACCGGGAATCACAAATCTTCCCTTGGCATCGATGCATTTGTCTGCGCTGGGTAAGTTCTGGTCCTTTGCTATAACCACGATCTTTCCGTCATCGACACCGATTCCAGCGGAAACTACACCATCAACTCCGACTATTTTGCAGTTTTTTATCACCGTGTCCACTAACATCTGAAATACCTTTCTTCAAATTACCGCAGGCCGCCCATCGTCAGTACCATTATGGCTTTCTGGGCGTGCAGTCTGTTTTCTGCTTGGTCTATGACCACAGAATGAGGTCCGTCGATAACCTCGTTTACCACTTCCTCACCCCTGATGGCGGGCAGGCAGTGCATGTAGATGGCTTTTTTGTTGCAGAGGTCAATCAACTCCGGCCTGCACGTCCAGTTCAAATATTTATTCCTGTGGGCAGGCAACAACTTTTCCGTGAACCCGCCCTCTCTGTACAGCTTCCAGCTTATCCAAGACTTGGGATAAACCACGTCGGCTCCCTGATAAGCTTCCTCAACGTTGTCTGTGATCGTGAACTCGCCTCCGGACTCTTCGGAATACTCTTTCGCTTTCTTGACGATCTCCGGGTCCAAGTCATACTCCGGGGGGTGGGCCAGGGTCACGTCCATGCCGAAGCGGGCCATTAGCAATATGTTTGTCTGGGCCACGGCCAGCGGCGCCCTGACGTGTCCCGGCGCCCAGCACATGGCGAACTTTTTGCCCTCGAATTTTCTCATTTTTTCCTTAATGGTCATTATGTCCGCCATGCCCTGGCAGGGATGGAACTTGTCGTCTTCCATGTTAATGACAGGGACCGTCGAGTGCTTTTGGTAGGTCCTGATGACGTTGTGGCCCGTGCCGTATTCTTTCCCGGCCGGGCAGCACCTGATGGCGATTCCATGCCCATAACGGGACAGGACCGCCGCCGTGTCCTTTATGTCCTCCGACTCTATCCAAGTCGTTGTGAGGTCCAGAAAATTAGCATGGCCACCCAATTGAGTCATGCCACATTCAAAAGAGTTCCTAGTCCTCGTCGACGGATTGTAGAAAATCATGAACAGAGACTTTCCTTCCAAGAAACGGTGCGGTTCTCCCTGGGCATACTTCTTCTTGAGATCAAACGCGACATCAAGAACTGTTTCAAGCTCCTCGAGCGTCCAGTCAAGCTCAGGAGCCACCCAGTGTTTCCCGTAAAGATGCGTTTGCACCATTCAAATCCCCCATCAAGATTTAACTTAGGTTTTCCCATCTTTTTTAAGTTTTCGTGACACGGCCGCTGAAAAATCCAGAAGAAAAACCAATTTTTCATTACAAAGCTGCCCGGCGCACACCATCATTAAGGCGGAAGTTGCTCGAGCAAAAATGTCAATTTTGCTGTTTGACGCACAGAATTTAACGCGGCAAATTGCACCGGCTTGCCATTCATCGCTTACTTTAATCCTAGAAGTTCCTTCGCCACCTTAACTGCCTTAATGGCATCCTCTGCATAACCATCGGCGCCTATTTCCCTAGCCCACTCTTCATTCACCGGCCCGCCGCCAACCATGAGCTTGTACTTATCCCTGGCTCCGACAGACTTCAGGTATTCCACCAGATCTCGCTGCATCACCTTGGTAAATGACATCAAGGCCGAGGCAGCAATGATGTCGGCCTTGGCCCGCTCCGCCGCCTCGAGGAACTTATCCACCGCAACATCAACGCCCAGATCAATAACCTCAAAACCAGCCGCCCTGAGCATCGTGGCCACAATGTTCTTGCCTATGCTGTGAATATCTCCCTGCACCGTGCCGATGACGACTTTTCCCAGCTTAACTTTTTCACCGTGGGATTTGTCCAACGCTGGTTCAAGGATCGCCACGCCGGCCTCCATTGCCTTGGCCGCTATCGTCAACTGGGGCAGGAAAATCTCCATTCGCTCAAACTTTTTTCCTATTTCATTTATCGCGGGAGTAAGTCCCTCCTTGATGGCCAAAAAGGGATCTATGCCCTCTTCCAGAGCCCTCATGGCTGCCTTTTTCACCCTTTCCTCGTCGTAGTTTAAGACGCCTTCGCGCAACTCCTTAAGGATCTCCTCCTTCGACATATGCATCACGCCAGTTCCAGACCTAAGTCGATAAGTTTAGACTTTGCCTCTTTATATAGGCTGAGGTTCTCCTCAGTCGGCTTCAAAGTTCTCACATCATAGCTCTGCTCGAAAGTCTTGCCCTTGGGCGACTTGTCGAAATCAAGGGTGTCCTTATAAGTTGCGACCAGCTGGGCCACGATCTCGTTTGCGTCCTCTCTCCTGAGCTTGATAGCGGCATGCGCCACCTCAGCAAACAACCTAGCGTGCAAAGGATTGTGGTGATTCGGATACAGCGGCTGAGCCGGTCGCGGACCCAAAAGGTTTCTGCCTGAGACCACCGAACAAATCGCCATGGCCGCTGCCTCAAGATGCATCTGCATGCTCCCTGGCCTTCCCGCTGTGGTGACACTGGTCGTTGTTATCAACTTGGAATTCCTCGCCACGGCTTGCCCCATGACGCTATTCATCCAGAGTGAGGCCGGGTTTGTCTGGGAACGGTACCTCATGTGCTGAGGACCTATATGGTTAACAACAGCGCCAAATACTAGAAAAGTTGCAATTTGTTCTGCGACTGCAACTATGGCCGCGGTATTGGCATCTCCCGCATAACCGCCGATCACGGGGGTTGTTCCCGCGTACAGGGGATAACCGTAATTCATGAAATGGGCTGTTTTCGAGAGCAAGACATCATCCAATTTTAACTCAGGTAAAAACATCACCGCCCTGAAAATGTCCTCGGGATTTTTCGGCATGAAACTGTCCGCTCCCAGCTCGTTAAGGCTGGAGACACCAGCCGCGACCCCCCAGACAATGGGCATGAAGGGCCTTCCCCCGAGAATCAAGGCCTGATTCATGAGCTCGGCATAGACCCTGGCGGCAATCACCTCAAAAGCTGAGTTCGCCCGGATGGTGTTTACTCCGCAGATGCTCTGGATGTGTCCACCATGAAAGAGCACATCAACGAGGGGTTCTTGGATGAAGGCCTGATTCAGCGGCACAAAAACATCCAGTGAAGTCTCTACTCCAAACGGTCCGGAAAATATGGTCGGCTTTTTGCTATCCTCCACACCTCTCGCTTGGATCTCAATCCTGTCCTTGCCCTTACCGATCTCAAATTCTGACACGACATGCTTCAGGGCTTCTTTGACCTCGTGTTCTTCAAACGTTATCACTCGCTTGTTGCTGACGTTATAAACCCCGCACTTAAGCAACAGCTCAATTCCTGCCCTCCAGACATCGTCCGCCATGGTGTTGTCACTCGAGACGTAAACGCTGGGATCATATTTTATTTCGTACTCCTTCGCCAGCTCCATCGCCGTCATCGAAATCCTCATGTCAAAGTCGCTTTCCTTCATCATCGGGCCTGTCTCTGCCCTCCTTGCTACCTCCCAAAAGCTTATCATACCAATGGTCACCCCATCAATCTTTTTTTAGTCCTTTAAAAACCCACTGCTTTTTTTGTTTTCAAAATTTTTGGGTGTACTATCTTTTGGTAGTTAGACATTCACATTAGAGTAGCACCCAAATGGAGGGTGAGAAATGCGGGAGTATCTGAGAGAAGGAAGAGACTTAGTAAAGATGAGGACGTGGTGCATAAGAAAACGTGAACAATGTTGGAGCGGTGACAGGATAGCCGCTCACTTAGGCATTCCAAGAAGTACTGCATACCACTGGATAAACAAATACAAGGGTTGCAGCGTAGAAGAAATGGAGGATAGACCAAGGAGGATCGCCATGGAAATAGACGACCGCACCAGAGGATTTGTGATAAGGCTCAGAGAAGAGAACAGCTGGGGTCCATGCAGGATCGAGCAGTACATCAGGAGGGTCAGACCCGAGGGAGTTCAGCCGATAAGCCACAACCTGATTTACCGAATTCTCGTGGAGGAGGGGATGAACCAGCCGCTTGACTTTGTCAGAAAGACTTGGGGAAAACGCAGGTTCGAAAGAATGCGCTCAAACAGCCTCTGGCAGGCAGATTTCAAGCTCACAGAAAACGACGAATGGATGCTCACTTTCCTGGATGACCACTCGAGGTTTGTCACTGGGGCAAGGATCGAGCATGATGCCACGACAGAGTTTGCCCTGAGGTTGTTCAAGAAGTGCACGAGGAGGTACGGGTTTCCAGAGCAGGTGCTGACCGACCAAGGACCGCAGTTCCACTGTGCTGAGAAAGAGGGGAGGGAACACGGGGAGAGCGAGTTCACCCAGGCGCTCAGGGAGCTGGGAGTCCAGCACATAGTGGCCAGCAAGCGAAGACCCACGACTATAGGCAAGGTCGAACGGTTTCACCGAACCTATGAGGAAGAGGCATGGAGGTACAACACACTTGGGGCGTTTCTCAGGTACTACAACTACCAGAGGATCCACCAAGCTCTTGGTTACCAAACTCCAGCGGAGGTGTACTTCAGGGATCTGCCTCGCAATGTCTAACTATTTAAGGATAGTACATTCAAAATTTTTGGGAGAAAAACATAAATAAGAGATTATTTTGGATGATATGGGGTGATTGAATAAAAATAGCAGTCTTGGGTTCGGGAAGCGGGGGCTTCATGTGCGCGGCCGACCTTTCCCTGAGAGGCCATGAAGTCCGATTTTACTCCAGAACGGGAGAGAGATTTAAACCGGTGATTGAAAAGGGAGGCATCAGGCTAATAGGCAAGAAGGAAGAGCTGCCGGGAGAATTCGCGAAAATTTCGTTGATAACCACGAACATAAAAGAGGCTGTTTCCGGGGCGGATTTGATTCTGAACCCCTTGCCATTCTTCGGTGTGCAAAATTACGCCAAAATTGTGGCTCCACACCTGGAAGACGGACAAACTCTCGTCTACCTGGGCAAGGGCGGGGGTGCCATTGAGTACTTCAGAGTGCTCAAGGAACTGGGAGTAAAAAAGAAAGTGTATCTGGGCGACACAAACACGCTGCCTTACGGAGCCTCATACATGGGGGACAACGTGGTAAGGCTTGAATCCAGGACCTGGGAACTCATCACCACGGGCTTCCCGGGAAAGAACACCGATAAGGTCATTCAAATGATGAAAAAAGCATTTCCAATGTATTCAATCAGAAAAGCCCAGAGCCCGCTGGAAACTGTTCTTGTGGACTACAATGCCATCACCCACATTCCACCGATGCTCTGTAATTTGGGAAGAATAGAATCGGGGGACAAGACCTTCCACCTGTTCGGCAAAGATGCACTAACCCCGGCGGTGGTCAGGTTAATGGAAAAGGTGGACCGGGAGAGGATGGCTCTTTCCAAGGCGCTGGGAATAAGGGCCTACACTCTGGAGGAAGAGATTCTCCACGTCAAATGGAACCCCCATGGAGAGGACTACGTTCTCCCGCTCTATGAAGCGATCCACACACCATTCCTGGAGATGTGCGAGGGTCCGTTCAAAATTGAAACGAGGCACCTGCTGGAAGACGTTCCATATGGGCTGGTAACTTTCTCCTCTTTGGGTGACATGCTCAACGTGCCGACACCAGTGATAGACGCAGAGATCACCTTGGCGGAAGCACTTTTGGACCGGGACTTCAGGGGCACCGGCAGAACTGTGGAAAGAATGGGAATCAACCCTGCCTGGGATCGGCAAACGCTGAACAGATACCTCCAGGAAGGCGAGGTTTAATCGTCTTAAGATTTCTGCCTCGGCCCACCTTGAAGCCTCTCTCCCAATGTCACGTCTTGGCCCTTTTCCAGCCCTCTCCATATTCCATTTTAGGTTAGGCTCTCCAAGCAGGAAAAAACTAGTCTGCCATCTTTTCCGAAGTCTGTTTTTTAATTTGGATCGAAATTATTTTCAACAATTGCCGACAGTCTGCTCAAAAACGTGCCCTGACAAAAATTTCAGTCTTCGTAATAATCTAGCGAGATGGCCTTAGTTGGACAAATGGTCACGCAAAGGCCACAGCCGAAGCATTTCGAGGGGTCTACCCGGGCGATGTCTTCAACGCTAATGGCGCCGTAAATGCAGGCCCGTTGACAAAGCCCGCAAGCGTTGCACTTGACGGCGTCAATAGCTGGCACCTTCGGCGTCGTGATCAACTGTTTTCCTTTAATTTCCCTCTCCTTTATTTTGCGGCTGGTGAGGCCGATGATCTCGTCCAAAGAGGAGTACCCTTTTTCCACCAAGAATTTTTTAATCCCATCCAAAATCTGTGGAATGATGCTTGGCCCCTTCACGTGGACGGCTGTTGCCAGCCCCACGCACCTTGCCCCAGCCATAAAGTATTCTATCGCGTCCTTCCACTTGCTTATGCCCCCGACGCCTATCACCGGGATGTTGACATTTTCCGCTATGTCAAGCACCATCTTCAGAACCAGCGGTTTTATGGCCGCCCCAGTCAATCCACCGCTTCCCTTGGGGCCACCCAGCAGCGGTTGCCCGGTTTCTATATTTATTTGAAGAACCGGGCCCAGGGCATCCGCGGCGGCGATGGCATCCGCTCCGGCTGCTTCGGCGGCCTTCGCCCACTTCACGGCATCTATGTAAAATATGGCGCTGAACTTCGGGATCACCGGTATGCTCACCACTTTTTTTATCTCCGCCAAGGTTTTGGCCAAGGGCTCCGGGTTATGGACTTCAGGCGGCCCCATTGAACCGGGAAACATTGCGTTGTATATTTCAGCTAGGTGGGGGCAAGCCGTCGCATACTCGATCATGTCCGCGCCGGCTTCCTCCGCCTTTCTGGCCAGCTCCAAACTCTCCTCAAGAAATCTCCCCGCTATGCTTGCGATTACCTTGGCCTCTCCTTCCTTGGCCACCCTTATTTCTTCTTTAAACCATTGCTCCGCCGAAATGTCGCTACCCGAAACACAGTTGATAAAGCCGCCCTCGATGGCCGCATAGCAAGGCCTCACGTGGGGAACCGGCTGGGCAACGATGGTTTTCGTTACTATTGCGGCTGGACCGTACTTCGAAATCTCCTTGATAACGGCACCCCTTCTCGAGAACTCGGAAGCGGATACAATTATGGGGTTCTTTAACTCAACTCCGGCCAGCTTCAGGGAAAGATCGATCTCCATTCTTTCCATTTCCTCCTGTTTTACCAGACCATATGGCTACAACCAATTATGGATTGAAGCCAGAACGATAAAAAAGATTGGTTTCCGTCTTTATTTCTGCCTCCCAGCTAGTGCCACTTGGCTGATAAAAATCCACCACGGTAAAAAGAATTCCCCTACCTTCTCGCAAGGAAAAATCGCATAGCAAATGCGAAATTTGTTCCGCTGCAGAAGATTTTTAAAGACAATTTTAATATGTAGAATGGAGGTTGAAAAGTGAAAAAGGCAGAACTCGCTAAGGAACTGGGTGTTTGGGACGCTTTCCTACTGTCCGTCGGCGGCATGATCGGTGGCGCAATTTTCGTCCTTGGGGCTCAGACCGCAATGATTGCAGGACCTTCAGCAATTCTTGCTTGGGCTCTCGCTGGTCTGCTGATGTTCTTCATCGCCCTGGTTCTGGTCGAGCAAGCCACAGCGTTTCCTCGGGCTGGCGCGATACCAGCATATGCCATGGAAACTTTTGGAAAGAGCTTTGCGGTGAGGTCCTTCGCCAGCTTCATTGGCGGTTGGGGTTCTCTGATCGGCCAGTGGTTCGGCGTTCCTTTCTCCGCGATGTATGTAGGAGGCTACGTTGTTTCTATAGTCCCGGCTCTGGCAGGCTATGAAACCGTCATCACCTTGCTGGTGCTGACATTCGCCTTTCTGCTAAACCTGTCAGGCATATCGATCACTGGAAAAGCAAACGCCGTGCTTACAGTGTTGCTGATAATTCTGATGCTTGCCTTCTTCTTCAGAGGGGCACCAGCAGTTAACCTAAGTAACTATTCACCGTTCTTCGCCACAGGTGGTCTAACATTCCTGCAGGCAATTCCAATAGCTGCCCTAGGATATGGAGCTTGGTTATCCATACTGGCGGCGGCGGAAGAGATCAAGGAACCGCAAAAGACCCTGCCAAAAGCAATAGGGCTCTCAATACTGGTAACAACGGTTCTTTACCTCTTGATACTGTTCCCGCTGTATGGAACGGTAAACTGGCAAGAGTTCAATCCGAACAATCCGTTCGCATTTTGGGCACCGCTCTCTTATGCCGCAGTGAAATTTGCTCCGGGTGAATCCTGGGTGCAGCTTGCGATTTCACTAGCAGCTATCCTTGCTCTGATAACCACAGTGATTGCGCTGATGGTGCTGGCCAGCAGGGTGATCTACGGAATGGGCAAAATCGGAATCTTCCCGTCCCAATGTAGTTACGTCTGGCCAAGGACAAGGGTCCCCGCCGTCTCGCTGATCATTGTCTACGTCGTGTCAATGATTCTGGGGGTAAATCCAAACTGGGTGAACGCAATAATCATCATAGGAACAGTCATGTATGCAATTGGATTCCTAGTTGGAATACTTTCGCACATCGGGCTCAGAATAAACAGAAAGGATGTAAAGCCACCATTCCGCGTTCCCGGAGGAATAGTCTTCTCAGTGATCGCCTTTATAGCACTGGCACTGCTTCTTGTAAACGTCTCAACGCTTGAAATCTGGTATTCGCTGCTCGCTGTGGCAGTGGGCGTGGTGTACTTCATCGTGAGATACGCCTCCAAGACGGGAGTTTTCGCCAAGCACCCCAGTTAATTCCCAAAAAACATCCTCTTTTTTATTTTTACGCGCAGGTTCAGCGTGGAAGCTAAAAATTACGACCACTGTTTTAAAAAATAAAAGGACCGCTACTCGCTGCCCAGAGCGAGAAGGAAAGAGCTACAAAATTTAACTATTTTAGAGAGTTGAAGCCGAGTTCAAAGGCCCGCATGTTCATTTCAACCGTCTTGCGGGGGACATTCTCTATTATGATCTGCTTGAGCGTCTCAGCTGAAATAGGCAACTTTCCAGTAGCTGCTAGGGCCCCCAGCATGACAACGTTGAGAGTTCTGACATCACCCGCCTGCTGAGCCAGCGAAGTTCCGTCTATCGCGATCATCCTGCCACCCAGTTGCTCCACAGCTTCTTTTATGGATTGCAGGCTCGGATAATTCGCGCGCCCGATGTTGACATCCACCGGCAGCCACTCGTGGGTATTTGTCAAGAGCAAACCTCCCTTCCTCAGGAAACTGACGACATTCCTCAGCCCTTCCAATGGTTCCATCGCCAGGACGATATCGGCGCCACCCCTCGGGATCAGCGGTGCATTGACCCCTTTGCCTATCCGGACATGACTGGCAACGGCGCCACCCCTCATCGCTGCACCGAAGGTTTCACCCACGCGGGCCCTGAGACCCTCCCGAATGGCCGCCATCGCCACCATGTGCGATGCGAGGATGCTGCCCTGACCACCAACCCCTGCTATGATCAAGTTCAGCTCAGTCATTCACTCACCCACCTTGATGGCACCGACGGGACAGACCTGAGCGCAAATCCCGCAGCCGACACAGATTATGGGATCGATGCCCGCCTTGTTCTCCTCGGTGTTAAAAGTAATGGCGGGACAGCCCAGGGAAACACAGAGCCTGCAGCCGGTGCAGGTGTCCTTTTCCAAGAACATCTTCTTCCGGGTATACTGCTTGAGTCGCATGGCCTGCAGGGTGCAGACTCTTCTGGAAACAACAATCGCGAACTTGTCGCTTTTCAAGGCTTCCTCTATCGCCTCCTGTGTGGCTCTGACATCAAAGGAATCGGAAACCCTGATGAACTCGACCCCCAGCGCCCTGGCCACGTCCTCAATGCAGAGGGTCTTTGTCTTCTCCCCCATGGCGGTTACTCCTGTGACTGGGTCGGGCTGGTGGCCGGTCATCGCCGTCCACGAGTTATCCAAAACCAGAAACACGCCCTTGGCTTTGTTGACAACCGCGTTGGCGACAGCCGGCATACAGGCGTGGAAAAAGGTGGAATCTCCCGCCACAGCGACCAGCGGCCCGTCGCCGTAACCGGCCCGAAACTCCCCCTGCATCAGACCAATTCCTCCGCCCATGATGTAGTTGGTGTCGAGGGTCTCATACGGGGCCTCGATTTTGTAGTGGACGGACTCCGTGGAGAAGCTGGGCTTGTACTCCTTGCCCGCGATACCATAACCTCCCTGCTCGTAACAGCCGATGTCGCCATTTACTATCGGAACTTTACCACCAAATTTAGAAAGAGCCCGCTTCAGGGCCCAGTAGGTGCCCAGGTGGGGGCAACCGGCACAAAGGGTTGACGACCTCGGCACAACCAACTTTTTGACTTCCTCCCTAACCTTTTCCAGCTGGGGATCGGAGGGCAGCTCCTTGCCCGTGAGTTTGGAAATGGCTTTCACCACGATATCTATGTTTATTTCTCCCACCGGTGGCATGTCGCCGGTAAACCTGCCCATTATTTTAACCGCGGGGTTGGCGTCCTTAGCCAGCGCCTTCACCAACAGCTCAACCAGCGGCTCCCCCTCCTCGACGACGAGCACGGTGGTGACCGATTTCAGCAATTTCTCCACAAGTTTTTCGGGAAGTGGTGTCGGTGTGCCTATCTTCAGAAAAGCCACCCTTCCCTCCAGACCCAGCAACTTTATCGCATCGAGAGCATAGCTGGCACCAATCCCGGAAGCTATCACGCCCACAGATTGTCCCTCGTGCAGATCAAGTCTGTTCCAGGGAAGCCCCTCAACTATCTTCTTTATCTTGGGCATCTGACCGTGAAGCCAGCGGTGTTTTTCCACCGCGCTGGGTGGGCCGTAGACATCCCAGCGCCACGGCATCTTCCAGTGCTTATCAAAGACAGGTTTGCGATCCCGCTTTTCAATCTTCCCCAGCTCAACATCTCCCGAGGCGTGAGATATCCTGGTGACCGACCGGAGGAAAACAGGCAATTCTATCTGCTCGGAAAGCTCAAAAGCGTAACGCGCCATGTCCTTGGCCTCCTGAGCATCGGAGGGCTCAAGGCAAGGTATCTCAGCATAGTGTGCTGCAAAGCGTGTGTCCTGCTCGTTTGAGGAATAATGGGCATCAGGGTCGTCCGCGACCGCGATGAGAAAACCACCCCTCACACCACCGTAGACCAATGTCATGAACATATCCATGACCCAGTTCAATCCCGCGTTTTTCATGGAAGTTATGGAGCGAACACCGGTGATGGCCGCCCCGGCCGCCACCTCAAAAGCCACCTTCTCGTTCACGGACCACTCGGCGTAGAACCCCAACTTGGGCGCGGCTGCTGCCAGCGTCTCCAGAATCTCCGAAGCCGGTGTACCGGGATAAGAAGCCGCCACCCTAACCCCGGCCTCTATCGCGCCACGGGCAATGGCCTCATTTCCCATGAGGAGCACGCGCTTTCCCGGCGAGTCCTCAACTATTATCTCCGAAGTTGAAGACATTTAAACAACCTTTTCTTCTTACTCCTTTAATCTTAAAAAACCTGATGATTATCGATTCTGTACCTCATAACTGATCTCTGGAACTATTTGAAACAACAAACTATTGTGGTTGAATCACCGGTTGAAAAATTCCATCCCCTGCCATCTCGGGACTAGAAGGCCTAAACGTAAAACACAAATAGGACAATGGAAACGGATATTGGGTGTGAAATGATGAAAACACTTCACCTGGCAAGCATTCACCGCTCGCTGGGGGCGCAGTTTATCGAATTTGCCGGGTGGGAGATGCCGCTGAGCTACTCTAGCTTGGCAGAGGAACATCTGGCCGTGCGGCAGGCGGTGGGGCTTTTTGACGTCAGTCACATGGGTGAATTTCGCGTGAGCGGGCGGGGAGCTTTGAATTTTCTGCAGAGTGTGACCACCAACGATGTCTCCAAGCTCGAGGTACTGGGGAGCCAGTATTCGGCGGTGACGAATGAACGCGGGGGAACAAGGGATGACATCTTGATCTATCGCCTGGCGGAAGACGATTTCATAGTTGTCTGCAACGCCTCAAATGTGGAAAAGATTGGCAGCTGGTTCGCTGAAAAGAACAGGTACAACGCAAAAATTGAGAACATCACCATGACCACGACGCTTTTTGCCTTGCAGGGGCCAAAGGCGATTTCAACGCTACAGAGGTTAACGGATTTTGATCTTACCCAGATAAAGAGGTTCAAGGCCGCCTGGGTGGACGTTGCTGGCATCAAGGCGCTGGTGAGCCGGACGGGCTACACAGGAGAAGACGGCGTCGAACTCTTTCTTTTCGACGAACCAATTTCGGACCCAAGGAGAGCGGAGAAGCTATGGAAAGCCATCCTCGAGGCCGGCAGGGATTATGGAATCAAACCCTGCGGTCTCGGGGCGCGCGACACTCTGCGCCTGGAAGCTGGGCTGTGCCTTTACGGAAACGAGCTCACCGAGGAGATCTCCCCCCTGGAAGCCAGGATCGACTTCGCGGTCAAGCTGGACAAGGGGGACTTTATAGGTCGCGAGGCCCTGCTGGAGCAGAAAAAGACCGGGCTGAAGAAAATCAGAATCGGCCTGCGGATGCTCGAACCCGGAATACCAAGGCAGGGGTATGAAATATTGAAGGACGGGGAAAAGATCGGCTGGGTTTCCTCTGGTACCTTCTCGCCGCTTCTGAAGGTGGGCATCGCGATGGGTTATGCTCCCCCTGAGATCAAGAACGGTGAAATTGTTTCAATCAAGATCCACGGAAGGGAACGAGGGGCCATGGTGGTGGGATGGCCTTTTTATAACCCCGACCAGTATGGGTTTAAGAGGAAATGATATGGTAAAGGTATGGCAACACCTGGCCAAGGATGTGGTGACGCCAGATTATTGCATTGGCTGCGGCAGCTGTGTGGCGACTTGTCCGGTGCAGGCGCTGGAAAGGGTCAACGAAAAACCGGCTCTCAAGGGCGTCTGCATCAACTGCGGCATCTGCTATGGCACCTGTCCCGAGGTGGTCGACCCAAACAGCCTGCAGATGCCTGTCTTCGGTGCTCCACCGAATGATGAGGTCCTCGGCACCTACCGACATGCCCTCTCGGTGGAAGCAACCGACTCCGGTATCAAGATTAGATCGCAAGACGGGGGAGCGGTGTCTGCCATTCTCATCTCGCTTCTCGAGGCCGGATACATCGACGCGGCAATCGTCACCGGGACAAGGGACCTGCCCTGGTATCCTGTAGCCAGGGTGGCCACCACGCCAAAGGAGGTGCTCGAGTGCGCGGGGACCAAGTACTCGCGGGGGCCAACATCACTGGGGCTGCGCGAAGCGGTGAACATGTATTACAAGAAAAAGGTCGCGATCGTCGGGACGCCCTGCCAGATAATTGCCTCGAGGAGAATGGGCCTCTCAACGCCACGAAATGCACACCTCTCCGACGCGATAAAGCTTCGCATCGGGCTCTTCTGCAGCGGTGTTTTCAAGTATGAGGACTTTTTCAAAAACTTCATCGAAAAAAATCTCCAGGTTCCCCTCGCCTCGGTGGACAAGTTTGACCTGAAGGGGGAGAAGCTCATCATTTACCTGAAACACGGCCCATCAAGGGAACTGCCCCTAAGCGAGATAAGGCCGTATATTGACCTGCCCTGCCGGATCTGCACGAACTTCTCCGCTGAGATGGCCGATATCTCCATCGGCTATGCAGGGTCTCCCGCGGGCCGCTCCACGGTGCTGATCAGGACTGAACTCGGTGAGGAGGCCTTCGCCGTGGCGGGTGGCCGTGGCCGGCTTTCGGTGGTGGACCTTGCAAGCGTGCGGCCTGGGCTGGAGGGAGTCAGGCAGGAGGCGCTCAAAAAGAAAGCCCTAGCGGCACAGGCCATTGAGGCCCTGCGCAACGAGAAGAAAGTGCTGCCCGTCTGGATGCAGGAGCACGCGGTTGAAGTTTCGGGAGAACCCGTTGAATCCGACAAGGGAATTTGCCAGATTTAAACCGCGTAACTGACTTAATCGACATGCCGTGGGGTTTTTATAGTAGTTCAAATAATTTTGAAATACCACTTCGGCATGTAAAGAGATGGTTCAGCATGAAGAGACCTTTGAACACGTGGGCAAGAATCGCCTTATGAGAGGTATTTCGCGGTGTTTTTTATGATCGAGATGAGAACTGCCAAAATAAACAGATCTCCTGTTGCTGGAGCGAAAATAGGGGACCAATATTTCCCTGAAACCCTAGCTACCATCGCAATAACCAAGAAAGGGCTGGTCGTTTGCAGAAACTTGGGCTCGCTAAATGGACGGAATGTCACGGCGGCCAAAGTAAAAGGACTAACAAAACTCGAGGACGCCCTGGAAGCTAGGATAGAATTCTGCACATCAGAGGCCAGAGCACTCGGTGTTGCAGAGGGGATGACTGGAAAAGAAGCCCTGATGAAACTTCAAGGGAGTAGATAGAAATGCCAAGCAGAAATACCGCCCTCGCTGTGTTGGCTTGGGTTCTCTTTTTCTTCGGTTTGTTTACAGTAGTGTATCCCAGGGTTACCGGCACAACCTTGTTCCCGGTTTATAACTACGGGGACCTCAGTTCATACAATCCGATCTTGATTCCTTTCGTGTACCTAGCAAATTATCTCACCAGAGCGTGGGGGGCTTTCCTGTTCGCCTTCATGCTCGGCGGCATCATCGAAGCATTCATCCCACGACAAAAGATGACAAACTACTTCTCAAGCAGGAGCGCAAAATCATACTTCTTGGCCGCACTTTTCGCTCCTGTCCTGACCGTTTGCTCGTGCGCCATGATCCCCATATTCGGCGGCATAATAGCAATAGGGGCAGGCATCGGACCGGCATTGACCTTCCTGCTGATGGCGCCAGCTGCAAATTTCCTCGCCATACTGTTCACATCAGAACTCATCTCGCCGTTGATGGCCGCGGCCCGTTTTGGCTTCTCTTTCGTGATAGCAATCCTGATCGGTTTCATCGTTGCAAAGACACCATGGGCGAGGGCCGTTGAAGAGAAGTTTGCCGATCTCGGCGGCAAGGGCGGCTGAAGTGGTCAAGATGGACTTCCGTGAAAAGTCTGTGAACTCTTTAAGAGATGCCTATGTACTGGTAAGGACGATTCTGCCGTATCTTCTCATAGGTGTTGCGGCGGTGAGTTTTATTGACGCGTACATGCCGAGGGATGTGGTGGGGGCCTATTTGACGGGGGCGCAAGGAGTTATCCTGGGCGCGGTAATCGGAGTTCCCCTTTACACGCCGACTCTCGTGGAGGTCTTTTTGACCAAGGCGCTCTTGAACGCAGGCATGGCACCCAGCGCTGCACTCGCTTTTCTGTTGGGTGGTCCAATGATCTCCATACCTTCGATGATAGGGGTTTCGAGAATAATAGGGTGGAAAACAGTTCTAACCTATGCGCTGCTCGGTGTTCTCTGGGCCGCGGTCGCCGGTTTCATTTACATGACTTTCATCGGGGGGCTATAAAACGAAAAAGGAGGTGGAAGCGATGGTGAAGATAGAGGTGTTTGGAGTGGGGTGCCCGAAGTGCAAGAAAACTGAAGAAAACTGCAAACAGGCTGTCAAAGAGCTGGGCATCAAGGCAGAGGTGACCCACGTGTACGACCAGCTGGAGATGCTGAAAAGGGGCATCACCGACAACCCATCCGTGATGATAGACGGCAAGCTGGTAGTGAGCGGGAGGGTGCCGGAGGTCCAAGAGATTAAAAAGTGGCTGAGCGTTCGCAAGTGAAGGGGAAGTGCTCTTGGAAAATAGCTGCGATCGATTTGTCCTACGGGGCACCGACCTAGTTCTCCTAAAATGAAGAAAAGGGGGTCGAAATATGAGTGAAGAAAAAGGAGTGGAATGGAAAGCCGGAAAAAACACACATGAAAACATCGTTTATGCCTGCTTTGGCGGATTGTCAAACACGGGGATCACTGCGGCTATGGCGGCCATGGAAGTGGTGAAAGAACTGGGATTACAAAAGGTGGCGATTGGCTGCCTCGCTGGACTGCCAACAAAAGTAGATCCGGTTTATGGAAAAACTAGAGCTGCGGTAAAAGTTGTGACGGTGGATGGCTGTCCGTTTGAGTGCGGCAAAAAAATCGTGGAGGCTGCGGGATTCAAAATAGCGAAGAGCATCGTGCTCACGAGGGACATCGGCATGAAAAAGAAGGCACTGCATGAAGACATCATCACCAACAACACAAAGCCCCTGATGGAGTACCTCTCAAAGGATGACATTGAAAAGGCCAAAGAGTTGATCATAAAAGCAATCCTGAGCCCTTAGCAAATTTCGATTTCATCTAAAATTAAAAGGGAAAACACGAACGGGTTTAGAAACTTGTCGAAATATAGAGCAGACACCCATCTGAAACGAACTTAGCCAGCTCTTGCGGCCAAAAACACGCGGTTGAATGATATGAAGACAGTTGAATCACTGATCTGTACAGCAGAGCCTCAATCTCTCCTAATTAATAAAAAATAAAATACGTTTTAATACCGATAAAGCTCAGATTTTTTTGTAGGGTAGCTTTAGCACTTCCTAAATTAAATTAGAACGGTGGTCGAATAATGAAGGTGCTGCTGATTTCGCCTCCGACGGAAAGCGCTGTGACTAAAGTCATGGAAACAACGGGGCCGCCGCTTGGCCTGGCCTATCTGGCTTCGATGATCAAAGAGGAACACGATGTGAAGATTGTCGATGCTATCGCAGAGGGCTACGCTGGAGATGACCTGGCTAAGATAATGAAGAGCTACGATCCCGACCTAGTTGGCATAACCGCCACTACCTCGATGATGCCCGACGCCTACGAAACTGCCAGAATCGCCAAGGAAATAAACGAAAATGTGAAAGTTGTTTTGGGTGGACCTCACGCGACTTTCCTTCCAGAAGTGACCCTACAAGAATGTCCCTACATAGACTTCATCGTGAGGGGGGAAGGCGAGTACACTTTTAAAGAACTGGTCGACGCTGTGGAAAGAAAAAGGGATCTGAAAAACATCACCGGATTGTCTTTCAGAAGCGATGGAAAAATAATCAACAACCCTCCCCGGGCTCTCGCGGAAAACATCGATGATATTCCCATGCCGGCCTACGATCTGCTGCCGATGAAAAAATACCGGGCTGGCAAGATTGAGTTCGCCACGGTCATCACGAGCCGGGGATGTCCCTTCAACTGCATCTTCTGCTCATCCTCCCTTCAGTTTGGGAAGAAATGGCGCGGGCACAGTGTGGAAAGAACCATCGAAGAGCTTTCCATTCTCAGGAACGAATACAACAAAAGGGAAATCGAATTTCTGGACGACACCTTCACCATGTTGAAGTCAAGGGCCATAGCAATCGCTAACGAGATAAGAAACGAGGGGCTGGATATCACCTGGACGGCTTCCTCGAGGGTGGACACCTTCTCCGCGGAGGTGGCTCAAGCAATGAAAAGAGCGGGGGCGCACACTGTGTACTTCGGCTTGGAATCCGGCTCCCAAAGGACTCTTGATTTCATTGGAAAGGGCATCACTCCCGAAAAATCAGAGTGGGCAGTGAAAAATGCCAAAGGTGTCGGGTTGCATGCCCTGGGCTCTTTCGTGATCGGCTTTCCAGAGGAAAGGCCAGAGGATGTTGCCAAAACAATAAAGTTCTCCCAAAAAGTTGGTGTCGACCTCGCCCAGTTCACCATCGCCACCCCCTACCCGGGGACGAGGCTGTGGACGTACGCCCTGAAAGAAAAATTACTGCTCACGATGAACTGGAGAAAATTCACCACTTTGGACCCGGTGATGAAATTGAAATATCTCTCTCCGTCACAACTGTCCAAAGCTCTGAGGACGGCATATCTGCGATTTTACCTCCGGCCAAAGATGCTGCTTTTGGATTTAATAAGAGACAAGGGATTCATTTTCAAAAAAGCAATGCGCTTTTTAGCCAACGAGTTAGTTCAGCGATTGAAGTAATCAACAAAAGGCCCCTCAACATCACATTGTTCCGAACAATGCCTGAAGAGCCGTGGAAAAAGTGTCTGAAGTACCGACAAAAAGGTGATGGCTGCAGCTCTCATGGCGAGAAAATCGAGGCCCATATTGATTGTGGGATGAGGTTACAACTGCAATTAAACACGACAAAAAAACGGATCGATTTTAGGTGAAAACTCCCAACTTTTTCTTGATGACCTCTCGCAATGTCTCTTCCGTTGGTAGTTCCTTTTCGGCGAGCACTTTTCCATCAACCAAAATGGCCGGTATGAACAGCGTCTTTCTAGCAGCAATAAATCCTGCTGTCGGCTCCACGGGATAAGGCTGTCCGCGATAATAAATATCCACCTCGATTCTTTCACCGAATTCAGCAACCACCTTTTTCACCGTATCAATGAGCTTTTTGCACTGTGAGGTGGGCGGCCAAGCAACAAACACTTCTATTCTCACGTCAGCCATGGGAACGCCGAATCCATTTTAGATTAAAGTATTTATCCCGCGAAAGTTCCTGCGCGATAACTTTTTCTTTATCTGAAAGTTTTCCGGGAAAAGCGGTGGTATTAAGGGCCGTGACAAGTTCTTCACAGATAGCCGCAGCCAATTCATCGATTTCCAAAGACCTGCCCAGTTCCCTCTCCAGCGTTGTCACTGGTATCTTGTTCACCGGTATGGCCCTCTGGAGCAGGTCTAAATTCGTGTTAACGGCGACGACACCATGGTGAAGCAAACAGCCCCAGAGTACAAACTGCGCGCTGCCGGCGATTTTTTTGCCCCCGACGCAAATGGCACCGCTGTCCGTCACCCTTACATTTAAATTCACCTTAGATATCGCTTTAGCCACCAAGGAATCGATGAAGAGACCTGCCTGATGAGCATCTTCCCCCAAGACCCCTTGCAGGGGGGCAATCAAGGAATAATTAAGATTGCCCTCATCCTGATAGATAGCGCCTCCTCCTGACTGACGACGGTAGATGGGTATTTCCAACTCATCGCAAAGCTTGAAATCGACTTTATCCCGCTCTATGTCGAAACCAACTATCAGGCTCCCTTTTCCCCGCCAGAAACAGATGGTGTCCGGTGACTCATTTTCCAACCTGCACCTCAAGATCGCCTCTTCAGTGGCCAGCGCCTCCGCAGCATTTACCGGCTGAAGCCACAAAACTCTCAAGCAATCACCCGGGTGAACTCCAGCAATTTTTGTTCTTCAAGTGTTTGCAGGGCTCTTTCAAGGATGGCATCTTTCACCCACAGTAGAAATTAATGCAGGTATTTAAATGAGATTTGAAATAGTTCTGCTGGTAAAAAATGAAAAAAGTGGAAGTGTTCGGGCACGGATGCTCAAAATGCGAGTTCATTGCAAAAAGGATCATGGATGTTTTGGAAGAACTTAACATCGAGGGCAAGGTTGAGAAAATAACCGAAGATTCAAAAATAATCGAACGGGGAATAATTCTAACGCCGGCTGTGGTAGTTGACGGCGTGTTGAAGTGCGAAGGAAGAATACCGACTAGGGATGAAATAAAAAATTGGCTAAGGTAAACCGGCAGCGGTTCCACGACAAAAGGCGTTTAATTTTTGAATAAAAAGGGGTAAAAGCATACGATTGCTGTAGACCGTGATCAAAGGAATAACTGCTTCGCTTAGGAAGCCAGTTTCCTAATTTTCCCCCTTCAGCTGCATTTTCCTCCTGGAGCTGATTTAGGTCACAAGGGAAAAGTTCTCTTGCCAAGATCACATTGGCCCTGAACAATTTTTCAAAAGTTTCACTGCCACTAACTAAATCGTTCCGTTAAAAACTAGACCTTGGCTCTGTATTTTATCAACTCAGCCATTATGCTCACGGCTATTTCCTCGGGTGTTTTTGCGCCGATGTTGAGACCTATTGGTCCCTTGATCCTCTCGATCTTTTCGGCAGCCACGCCTTCTTCCTTGAGCCGCTGCTTGAGCTTGGCAATCTTTCCCGGGCTCCCCAGAATCCCCAGGAAAGCCACGTCCTCGTTGACAAACCTCCTCAAAGCGGCTAAATCAAACATGGGCTCGCCATAGACAATCAAAACACAGGTGCTCTTGTCCACTTCAACCTCTTTTAACGCGGCTTCGAAGTCCTCGCGGCAGATGATCCTGGCCTTGGGAAACCTTTCCCTCGTGGCGGTATCAAAGTTATTGTCAACAACGGTGATCTCAAAACCCAAGAGTTCACCAATTTTGTAGGTCGGCAGCGCAATGTGTCCGGAACCAACCAGCACCATTTTCGGCTTTGGTTCGACCACATCCACAAATACCGTCATAACACCCCCACACCAGAGCCCCGTCTTTATCCCTTCTTTGTCCTCTTCCTCGCGGAGGGAAAACTTCAGGCTCCTTGATCTGCCCTCCTGTATCGATTTCATCGCCTCCTGCTTTAATATCCTTTCAAAAGCGCCGCCGCCGATGGTGCCGAATGATGTTCCGTCTTCACGGACCAGTATTTTCGTCCCCTCTCCACGAGGTCCGGAACCAACTTTTTCCACAACGGTGCAAATCGCTATCTTTTGGCCGCCTTTCAGCGACTTGACGGCCTCTTCGAAAATTTCCACGCCCATAATTTTCAGTATTTCATTCGTTCTTGATTGTCTTAATACTTGCGCTCAAAAAATTCAGATATATTTGCTCACTCCACTAGGAGTAACATTTATATATGTATCATAGTTATATGTATCTCAGATATCTATGTGCGGGCGTGGAAATAGGATTTGTCACTATCCTGGGGTGGGGATGATTCAATTGCTAATCTTGCGTGTTTTATACGAAAGGCCGTCGCATGGCTACCAGTTAATGGAGGAGCTGAAGAGGATAACCTCGGAGAACTACATCCCCGAGCCGGGAGCGATGTACACGCTGCTGAGAAGAATGGAGGAAAGAGGGCTACTTGTCTCAAAATGGGAGAAGATGGACTCAAAAACAGACCGAAGAGTTTACACTCTCACTGAAGATGGAGTCAGAGTCCTCAGAGAAGGGCTCGAGATGATAAAAAAGAAAAAGCAGTTAATGGACGAGCTGATCAAATTTTACGAGGCGAATTTTAGAGAAACAAAAAAGGGAGGTGGCAAGTAGATGTGTAATGAATGTTGGTGCGGTCCCAGAGGTTTTCAACACGGGGGGCACTACCGACCGCTAATGGACTTTCCGCCATTGATGTCGGTCGAGGAAGAAGTTAAAATGCTGGAGGAACTCAAAGAAGTGCTCGAAGATCGCTTGGACAGGATTAACAAGCGGCTGGAAGCGCTGAAACGTTAAAATGACAGTAAAGAAGGGGTTATTCTTTGAAATTGGAGAAGTGGAATTTAAGTGAAATGGTGGAATTCTCAAAAAGCCAGAGGGTAAAGAAGGACATCTGCAAGACAAAAATGTTTAACGTTGTTCTAGTTTACCTTGAAGCCGGTCAGGAGATCCCTTCTCGCCCCGAGCCTTACGATGTCTGCTTTTACATTATCGATGGCTCCGGCATCTTTACCGTGGGCGGGGAAAAATTGGACCTGAAGCAGGGAGAAATGATTTTCGCCCCGGCAAATGTGGCCCGGGGTATAAAAGCCGAGGAGAGGCTCGCGCTGTTGGGCATACAGGAAGCGCATTAGGGTGTGCGAAATGGATCTGGCGGTAGAGGTTCGGGGACTGACGAAACGTTATGGCGACATCACGGCAGTAGACCGTGTCTCCTTCGAAACCAAACGTGGTGAAATTTTCGGCTTTTTGGGGCCAAACGGGGCTGGAAAAACAACAACCATCAGAATGTTAACGGGATTAATAAAGCCCGACGATGGTAAAGCCTTTGTAGCTGGTTACGACGTTTTGAAAAACCCTGTGGAGGTAAAGCAACGTGTTGGTGTTGTTCCAGAAGTTTCAAACGCCTACGTGGACCTTACCGCCTGGGAAAATCTAGCCCTGATAGGCAAGCTTTACGGGGTGCCATCGCAGAAACTCAGGGAAAACGCCACAAGCCTTCTGAAGGAGTTCGGATTATACCAAGTTAAGGATAAACTGGTCAGAGCTTTCTCCAAAGGAATGAAACAAAGGCTCCTATTATGCATGGCTTTGGTTAACGACCCAGAAGTGCTTTTCCTAGATGAGCCTACATCGGGACTTGATGTTGAAAGTGCAAGACTTCTGCGGGAAAAAATAACTCGTTACAATAAAGAAGGGAAAACTGTTTTTCTATCAACTCATAACATGGAAGAAGCAAACCAGCTTTGCCACAGAATAGCCATAATAAACCATGGACAAATAGCAGCTGTAGACACTCCCGAAAACCTCAGAGCTCAAAGCATGGAGCTCCAGTATATTGAAGTGGCCTTCAACAAAATCGTTAACACGCAGGAATTTTCAGAAAACCCAAGCATTGCCAAAACCGTGCCCGCCGGCAATAAAGTGCGCATTTACACGGCTGACCCAGCCACAGTAATAGCTTTTCTGGCGGAGTATGCCAAAAAGAATGATCTACGCATTTTAAGCTTAAACACCATGATGCCATCCTTAGAAGACGTGTTCTTAAAACTCATAAGGGGGAAGGAGGCAATCGTCCAATGAGCAATCTCACAGAACAGTTTAAGCGTTCCTTCGCCATAGCTGAAAAAATATTAAAATTTACTACTCAAAGGGGCCCGTCATACTTTTCGGGCTCGTTTTTCCATTGTTCTTGGCTTTAGCCTACGTTGTAGGGCGGAACGTATCGCTTAAAGAGGTCTTACCAGGACTGATCAGCATGACTGTGTTCTTTACAGCCACATCTGTTGGACCTTCAATTGTACCTTGGGAAACCCGCTCCAAAACCCTTGAGAGGCTTCTGTGCTGCCCAGTTGCCCTATGGACAATCATGGTTGGGGATATACTCTCATCCTTCCTCTTCGGCCTTGTTATATCGGTTATCCCGCTAGCCCTAACATTGGTCTTGGGCATTCAGCCACTAAACTTCATCATGCTCCTTCTCGGCTTGATAATTGCAAATCTGTGCTTTGCAGCGTTGAGCGTGTTGCTTTCTGCTTACCCGCCAACAGATATACCAGCCACATCAATGATGCTCTCATCACTTGTCAAGTTTCCATTAGTCTTCATAAGCGGAGTCTTTATACCGGTAGAACAGCTTCCCCAATGGGGAACAGCCATAGCTTCAATTTCTCCGCTAACATACTTCACAGACATGGTTAGGCGGCTTTTCATAGATGCGGGCTTTTACCCACTGACATTAGACTTCTTGGCACTCATAGCCTTCACAGCAGCATTTGCATTTGCCGCAATAAAGCTGCACGAAAAAACTCTTGCAAAACGGTTAAGTTAAAGCCATGATTAAATGAAGTTACATTGATTATCATCAGCGGGAGATAAACAAGTTTTCCTCAAATATTCGAAACTAACCCAGGAGATGAAGCTTTTATAGCTCCTCTTGTTGATTTAAACTCCTGCCTCCAGTGTCGAAAAGCCTGAAGCTTCGCCGGCACCAAGCGCGACCCCAACACCAAGCTCATGGCTGGAAAATCACTTTCATTTTTCCTTTCAAACCTATCTCGCCGTTTAATGTTACCATTTTAGGTATATCCGCTCTTCGCAGCTCTCTTTGAACGGCCTTATCCAGCCATAGTTTCTTTCAAAGGCCAGTTTCGGGTTCATCTTCCTCCACACGTATTTGCACACAGGTTCTGAAACTTTTCTGCAGGCTTCCTTCGTGTCGACTTTTGGGAGGACGGAGAGCCGAAGTACTGGACATGGGTTTTTGCATCGTGTAATGAGTTCGTTATCAGTAAGCCGCACAACTTCAATATCCTTTCTGTTCACTCTAAGAAAGTCCCGATAAAAGAGCTTGAGCGCATCCGACATCGAATTTGCAATTTTAGGCTTGATCATCCATAAAAAAAGCGTAAAGATAAAAGACGCTCTCTGCCATGGCTAGAACAATCTCCTTTACGAAGGCCAGGTTGCCGCGCGTTCCTCGGCCCCGACAAACTTTTTGCACCATATCTTGCCTCTCGCCTTTATATGCTCTCAGGCTTATCATAGTCCCACGCCACTTTAAAAAAGCGATTGGAAAAAGTGCTATCTATTTTTACATCCAAGTAAATGTAACTCCGCTGGAACCATGGTGAAAAAATTCCAACGGTTAGATCTCAGAATACCTCCAGATTACAGCCTCTCCGTTGAAGTTTTAAAAAAAATGGAAAAGGAGATACAATGCGACACCAAAGAGACGATCAAATTTTTACAGGCAATTTCCCATCCAACCAGGTTGCGCGTGCTCAGAGCGCTGCGGATTAAGGAATTATGCGTGTGCGTGTTGGTCGCCCTGATGGAAATAAAATATTCCAAACTGTCCTATCATCTAAAGATCCTGAAAAAAGCCGGCCTTGTCGAATCGGAAAAACGTAAAAATTTCCTGATCTACCGGCTTACCGGCCTCGGCAGAAAAGTCTTAGCTGATCTGGAGAGGCAATCGGAGGATCAGGGGCGACAACTTTAATGAAAAATAGCCAGCCATCACCTTTTTATAGGGTTTGAGATAATATGAATAGAAATTCATATGAGGTAAGGACCATGACCGAGGGGAGAAAGCTTGGCCTGTGGGAGAAATTCCTCACCCTCTGGGTGGCGCTGTGCATCATCTGCGGCATCTTGCTGGGAAGAGTTTTTCCCCAGATCTCGCAAATCCTCGCCGAATTTGAGATCGCCCAGGTTTCCCTACCGATAGCGATCTGTTTGTTCTTCATGATTTACCCCATCATGGTTCAGATCGACTTCCAAGAGGTCAAGGAGGCCGCCCGATCCCCCAAGCCCGTAGCCCTCACGCTCTTCATGAACTGGGCGGTGAAACCCTTCACAATGGCCTTCTTCGCCTGGTTCTTCCTCAGCGTTGTCTTCGGCCAGTTCTTAACCCCAGACCAGATCCAGCAGTACCGGGCCGGGATGATCCTGCTGGGGGTGGCCCCCTGCACGGCGATGGTGCTGATGTGGAGCTATCTGGCTCGGGGAAACGTCGCCCACACTTTGGTGATGACGGCGATCAACTCCCTGTCCATGGTCGTCCTTTACGCACCGCTGGCGACTTTCCTGCTCGGGATCTCCGGGATAGTGGTTCCCTGGGCCACCATCGCCCTGACGGTCACCATCTACATCGTCACCCCCTGATAGCCGGCTATTACACCAGAAAACTGGCCATTGAAAGAAAGGGACTGGAGTGGTTCCAGAGAAGGCTCGTCCCGCCGCTGGGTAAAGTTGCCATAGCGGCCCTCTTGATAACGCTCGTCGTGCTTTTCTTCTACCAAGGCCATCTCCTCCTAGCGATTCCGGCAATCATCGGCATGATCACCCTCGGCATCTTCACCAACATCCTCATCATCTTTGCCATTCCCTACGTCATCGCCAAAAAGATTCATCTGGGCTATGAAGACGCTGCGCCGGTGGCCATCATCGCGGGGAGCAACCATTTTGAGGTCGCGGTTGCCGTTGCCATCACCCTGTTTGGAGTGAAGTCGGGAGCCGCGCTGGCCACCGTGGTCGGGGTTCTAACCGAAGTGCCGCTGATGCTCTTTCTGGTCTGGCTCTGCAAAAGAACCAGGGGATATTTCGATCAACCCTAGCCCTATTTTTAAAGCGTAAAGAGTTAATGCTGAAAGGTGCTCGGGATGGGGGCAGAGGATCAGCTCAGGGTGCTGAAATGCGTGAGCGATAAAACGCGTCTTGAAATCCTGCAGCTGCTAAGGGAAGGGGAAAAATGCGTGCGTGACATGCTGGAGAGAATCAACCAAGAACAATCACTGGTCTCGCACCATCTGCAGGAAATGAGAAAGTGCGGGCTGGTGAAGACGCGGCGCGAGGGAAAAAAGGTGATCTATAGCCTCGCCGATGACTCCATCGTCAAGCTTCTGGATGACGTGGAACTGATTTCCAAGAAGTTCTGTAAATAATTCTGAATGATCTCCGGCTCCCAATTAACCGCTTAGATCAGGGACCCTCTTCGCCACCAGCTTCAGCGATTGCAGCGGCTCCGGCCCGATGGGGGAGCCGATCACGACGGTGGTTACCCCGATCTTCTTCAATTCCTCCACCCGGTTGACCAAGATATCGACGCCACCGCAGACCGAAAACTCGTCCAGCATCTCATCGGTGACCGCCTCCCTCGCCTTGGCCAGATCCCCCCGGCGCAGATATCTCCTCACCACCTCCACATCCTCAGCCGAAATTGACCGATGGGCCAAAGACTCCTCCGGAGCCGACGACGCAACGAAGGCGACTACCCCCCGCGCGGCATCCCGGGCCTTTTTTTCATCGCTGTCTATGGAAACGGCCAGATAGGCCACATAGTCAAAATCCGTTTGGGTGCGTCCGCCTCGCCTCAGGCCCTCCTTGATGCTCTTGACCGCATCCTCAATGTCCACCGGATGGGAGGCGTTGATGAGGGCGCCGTCGGCCACCTCGCCCGCCAGCCTGAGCATCCTCTCCCTCCGGCCCCCGACGTAGATCGGGATGTGGTTTCCCGGCCTGAACCTGAGCCGGGCCCCCCGACAGGTGAAACACTCCCCCTCGAACTCCACTTTTTCCCCCGCGAGCAGCCCCCTGATGATGTGGATGGCCTCCCGAACGCTGGTGACCGGCTTGGTCTGTTTCACCCCCACCGTCTCCAAAAAAAAGGGATCACCGGACGACATCCCAAGCAGCGCCCGCCCGTGGGAAAGTTCATTCAAGGTGGCCACCGCGGCCGCCGTCACCGCTGGATGGGTGAGGTAGGGATTGGTCACCCCGGGCCCCAGCTGCACCCGGCGAGTATTCAGGGCAAGCTGGGCCAGCACCGAATGAACGTAACGGTTGTGATAGTGATCGCAGACCCAGATCTGCTGAAACCCCAGCTGCTCAACCTCCTTCGCCAGAGCAACCATCGTGTCCAGCCGCAGGTAGGGGACAAATTCCACGCCAAACTTCAAGGGACCACCATCTGATTTAAGCCGTCTGGACTAATAATCCCCTTCGGTGCTTATGCAGCTCATCCCGATAAAAGGCATCCCGATTGTCAGACGCGGCGACGACGTTGGTGAACTAATCCTGGAAGCAGCAGAGAAACAACACCTGAAGATAGAAGACGGCGACGTCCTGGCGGTGGCCCAGACGGTGATCTCCAAAGCGGGGGGGGAAGTTGTCGACCTCCGCACCATCAGGCCCAGCCAGCGCGCCATCGAGATCGGTAGAAGGATCGACAAGGACCCCCGCGTGGTTGAGGTTATCCTTCAGCAATCTGCCGAGATTGTCAGACTGGCCCACGTGATCATCTCAAGGACCAGACATGGCTTCGTCTGCGCCAACGCCGGCGTGGACCGCTCCAACGTTGACGAAGAGCACGTGACGCTCCTTCCCCGCGACCCCGACGCAAGCGCCGCCAGGATTCGGGAGACGATCAGGAAAAAACGGGGGGTGGACATCGCGGTGATCGTGACCGACACGCAGGGTCGGCCCTTCCGCTGCGGTTGCACCGGGCTGGCCATCGGTGTCTCGGGGATGAAACCACTGCTGGACATGAGGGGGAGGCGGGACCTCTACGGGAAGGAGCTGAAGGTGACCGTGACCTGCCCCGCCGACTCACTGGCCGCCGCAGCGGTGATGCTAATGGGTGAGTCGAACGAAGGCATCCCGGCCGTGTTGATCAAAGGAGCCAGTTACGAGCGGGGAAATGGCTCAATCCGGGAACTCATCAGGGCTCCGGAGCTGGACCTCTTCAGGTGATGGCTTGCTGGCAGTTCTCTCCGGGGGCACCGGGACACCCAAGTTGCTTCAGGGGCTCGTCCGCCTGGTGAAGCAGGAGGAGCTGTCCATCATCGTCAACACCGGGGAGGATGTGGAGATCTCTGGCCTGTTTGTTTCCCCCGACATTGACACCGTCATGTACACGCTGGCAGGTATCGTCAACGAAGAAACGTGGTATGGCGTCAGGGGGGACACCTTTGAAGAACACGAGCGGCTCAGGAGGGAAGGCAAACCCGAGCTGCTCCGCATCGGTGACCGCGATCGCGAGGTCAAAAGACGACGCACCGAGCTCCTGAAAGAGGGCAGGACACTGTCAGAGGTCACCAGGATTCTCTGCCGCGATTTCCATGTTCTCGCCAACGTCATGCCGATGTCAGACGATCGGGTCAGAACGCTGATTTACACCGAAGCCGGCCCGATGGGCTTCCACGAATTCTGGGTCGCCAGGAGGGCCAGGGACCGAGTGACCTCCGTGGCCTTCGAGGGCGCAGCATCCGCGAGGCCCGCTCCCGGAGTTCTAGAAACCATCGAAAAAAGTGATGCCATCATCATCGGGCCCAGCAATCCGGTGACCAGCATTGGGCCAATCGTGGCGATCAAGGAGATAAGGCTGGCATTGCAAAGGGCCAGGGAAAAGGTCATTGCCGTCTCCCCGGTAGTCGGCGGCTCCCCGGTGAGTGGCCCGGCGGGGATTCTGATGAAGGGACTGGGCTATGAGGTCAGTCCGCTGGGGGTGGCAAAAATTTACCATGACTTCATCGGGGGGCTGGTGATTGACGACCGTGATAGGTCAATTGTACCCGAAATTGAAAAGTTGAACATAAGGGCCTTCACCACCAACCTGATGATGCCAGACCAGCCCTCAAGGGTCAACCTAGCGCGGACGGTCTTAACCCTGGCCGGGATAAGGCCAACTTAGATCAGTTCATAAGTCGTGGTCCGCTGCCGCGGGATCCTCCCCATCTCGAGAATAAGCCGCTCCAGCTGCTCCGCGCTCATGCTGTCCAGGCTCCCCCCGGCGGCTCTGGTGATGTGCTCCTCCATCAGCGTCCCGCCCAGATCATTTGCGCCCGCCCTGAGCATGAGCTGGGCGCCCCGGGGACCAAGCTTCACCCAAGAGGCCTGGATATTGTCCACGTAACCGGCGAGCATCAGCCGGGCCACCGCGTGCAGGCGCAGGCTCTGCACCAGGTTCGGCGCTGGCTCCAGCTTGAATTCCCTGCCCAAAGGAGTGTTCCGGGACATGAAGCCCAGCAGGACGAACTCCGTGAATCCCCAGGTCTCCTTCTGAATCTCGCGAATGATCGAGATGTGCTGGGCCAGCTCCAGCGGGGTCTCCACGTGGCCGTACATCACCGTGGCAGTCGTGGGCAAGCCGAGGCGGTGGCAGGTCTTTATCGTCCTGATCCACTGCTCGGTGGAGATCTTCTCCGGGCAGATTATCGACCTGACCCTGTCGACCAGTATTTCCGCTGCCGTCCCCGGAACTGAATTCAACCCCTCGCGCTTAAGGGCCTGGATCACCTCCTCAAGGCCCATGTTCTCCCTTTCCGCGATGTGGTTGATCTCGGAGGGAGAAAAGGCGTGAATGTGAATTTCCGGGGCCGCTCTCCTGATCGCGCGGAGTATCTGGAGGTAGTCCTCCAGCCTGAAATCAGGATGCAGACCTCCCTGCACGCAGACCTCAGTAGCCCCAATTTCCAGCGCCTCGGCGACCTTGGCCTCTATCTGCTCCGGGGACAACACATAGGCTTCGGGGTCTCCAGGTGAACGGCGGAAGGTGCAGAACCTGCAACTGCCCCGGCAGATGTTGGTGAAGTTTATGTTTCTATTTTTAACATAAGTGACGATATCCCCGACCCTGCGCCTCCTCACCTCATCGGCCACCTGGAGCAGCGCCTGCAACTTTTTACCTTCGGCCTGGAGAAGCAGCGCCCCCTCCTCCACCGTGAGCTCCTCGCCGGCGAGCGCGCGCTGCAGGATTTCACCGAACTTAGAGCGCCGCGGCACGGTAACCTTCTTCATCAGCAAGGTCGCGGACAAGCTCTCTCACCTCTTTTGACATGAACTTCTCCTCCCTCACGAAGCGGGGATATATGGGCAGCCTCTCCCTGGGTTTGCCTCCGGCCTGCTCTATGGCCGCCCGAAGCTGGGAGGCGCTGGGCCAGGGGCGATCGGAATTGATGAAGTCAGGTGTGACTGGGGAAATGCCGCCAAAATCAGAGGCGCCCGCTGAGATCACCTCCGAAACAGCAACCACAAAGTCGGGGCTGCCCGGGGGAGTGATCTTGCCGTTGCGGCTCAGCAAGTTGGGCGGCACCTGAATGCTGGTGTCGGGCAGGATCGAGCGAGCGAGGGCCACCGTGCTCAACAGGGTGCCTTCGTCCGGCCTGCGCCACGAAGCCATCGGGGTGCCGGGTTTGGGGTCAAAGGGCTGAATGATTACCTCCTGGATATGGCCGTAGCGCTCCTGCAGCTCCTTGATCTTCACCAGCGAACGAACGCGATCTTCCATGCTTTCGCCGATCCCAACTAGAATACCTGTGGTGAAGGGGATGTTAAGTCTACCGGCTGCCTCGATGGTTGCCAGCCGCAGCCTGGGAGCCTTCCCCGGGCTCCTCGAATGGGCTTGGAGTTCCGCGATGCTCTCGAGCATCAGCCCCATGCTGGCGTTGTAGCGACGCAGGCGACGCAGCTCCGACTCCTGGAGGACCCCGGCGTTCGTGTGCGGTAACAACCCGATCTCGAGCACCTGCCGGCAGAGGTCCACCAGGTAATCCACGGTGCTCCGATAACCGAACTCCTCAAGCTTTTCTCTGGCCAGCGGATGAACCTCAGGAAGCTCGCCGAGGGTGAACAGCGCCTCAGAGCATCCGGCCTCCTTTCCCCGTTGGGCCAGCGCCAGCACCTGCTGAGGCGACATGAACCAGGCGCCGTCACCGGGATCCCTCCTGAAGCCACAGTAAGCGCAGCGATTGCGGCACATGTTGGTTAACGGTAGAAAGACATTGCGGGAGTAGCTGATCTCCCTCTGAAGTCGCACCCCACCCACCTCGACACAACCATAAAACAGGGATAACATAAAGGTGATTGTTACCATGACCGTTTGGGCCATCATCCCGGTGAAGCGCCTGGACGCGGCGAAATCCAGCCTCGCCAGGGTCTTGAATCCCGCACAGCGGCGATGGCTGGTGCTGGCGATGCTCGCCGACATGCTCCATGCCCTCAGCCAGGCCCCCTCCATCTCCGGAACCGCTGTCGTCTCCCAGGACGAGGAAGTGCTCGACTTCGCCCGCAAAAATGGGGCCACCGCCATCGGGGAGCAGAACCTCGGACTTAACGGTGCCTTCAGGCTGGCAATCAACCGCGTGGTCGAGTGGGGGGCGACGGCGGTGCTGCTGCTCCCTGGGGATCTGCCGCTGCTGAGGGCGGCCGATGTCGAAAATATCATCGCCATGGCCAGCGCCGCGCGTGAAGTAATCATTTCTCCCTCCAAGGCCAATGGAACCAACGCCCTTTTTCTCAGGCCCCCGGACGTCATGGAGCTAAAGTTCGGCGGTGAAAGCTTCCCCCTGCATGTGGCCGAGGCAGTCCGGGTGGGGGTCAAGCCCCGCATCTACCGGTCAACGACGGTGGCCTTCGACGTTGATGAGCCCGAGGATCTAATCGCAATGGAAAGTCTAGAAACCAGAAGCCAAACCCGTGAGTTCCTTCTCAAAACAAAAGCTGGCCGTACTTGAAAATGAAATATGTCCCCAGTATTATCAGCAGCAGCGTGCAAAGGAAAAGGATCACCCGATAACCCCTGACGCCGATCACCCTTTTGCCCCTCACCACCGAGAACGAGACCAGCGAGAACCAAGTCAAGTCGGAGAGAAAGTGGCCGACGAGCCAGAGGACAACTCCGGCCAAAGAGGCGACCAGATAGGCCTCCATGATCGTGGCCACCCCGATCGTGGCCCACCAGAAGATAACCGTCGGGTTCAACAGGGTGCTGTAGAGCACCCCTCCCAAGATAGGGTGGTGTTTCGTCGCCACCATCTTTTTGGGGGCTGACCTGTTTCTCAGCTTTGAAAACCCATCCAAACCGAGAACGATCAACATCAACCCGCCAAAGAGCCCGAATCCTGACTGAAAGGACCTCGCCTGCAGGATCACGCCCAGACCCAGCGCAATCAACGAAAGGATGACCAGCTCGACGAGCACGTGCCCGACCACGGCCAGGGGCCCGGTGCGTGCGCCATAGCTCGGAGACTTCGCCATGGTGTAGGCCAGCAGAGGACCGGGGATGAGCGACCCCGAAAGCCCGATGATGAAGCCGATCGGCAGCTGAATCAATGTTTGTATCATTTTGTACCTTGATGAACTTAATAGCACAAAGCTTATAAATAGCACGGTGCAATTAGAGGTGGTCGAAAAAATGAAGCAGATGAAGTACCTTCTCGACGAGGAGGAAATTCCCAAGGCCTGGTACAACATCCAGGCGGATCTGCCAACTCCGCTGGATCCGCCGCTTAACCCGGCGACCAAGGAGCCCATCCGGCCGGAGGATCTGGCCCGGATCTTTCCCATGGAACTGATAAAGCAGGAGGTCAGCCAGGAGCGCTGGATTCCCATCCCTGAAGAGGTCCGGGATGTCTACAGGATCTGGCGCCCGACGCCACTCTACCGGGCGCTCAGGCTGGAGAAGGCGCTGAAGACTCCGGCGAGGATTTACTACAAGTGGGAGGGGGTCAGCCCGCCGGGAAGTCACAAGCCCAACACCGCCGTGGCCCAGGCCTACTACAACATGAAGGAAGGGGTGCAGAGGCTGGCCACTGAAACCGGTGCCGGACAATGGGGCAGCGCGCTAGCCTTTGGCACGATGCTTTTCGGCCTCAAGTGTACCGTCTACATGGTCAGGGTCAGCTACGATCAGAAACCCTATCGCCGTATCATGATGGAAACCTGGGGAGCCGAGTGCGTTCCCAGCCCGAGCAACAGAACCGAGTACGGCCGGAGGATCCTGAAGGAGGACCCGAACAACCCGGGAAGCCTAGGCATCGCGATTTCCGAGGCCATCGAGGATGCCGCCACTCACGACGACACCAAATATGCCCTGGGCAGTGTCCTCAACCACGTGATGCTCCACCAGACGGTGATCGGCCTGGAGGCAAAGCGGCAGCTTGAAATTGCCGGTGATTACCCCGACGTGATCTTCGGCTGCGTTGGTGGCGGAAGCAACTTCTCCGGGCTGGTCTTTCCATTTCTCGCGGACAAGCTCTCAGGAAGGAAACCCGAGCTTAGGGCCGTTTCCTGCGAGCCCAAAGCCTGCCCGACCCTGACCAAGGGGCCATACATGTATGACTTCGGCGACTCGGCGGCGATGACTCCGCTGCTGAAGATGTACACGCTGGGGCATTGCTTTGTGCCACCGCCGATCCACGCCGGGGGTCTGAGGTATCACGGGGATGCCCCGCTCCTCTGCAAACTCACCCATGAAGGATACATGGAGGCCGTGGCCTATCACCAGACTGAAGTCTTTCAGGCAGCAAAACTCTTCGCGGAAACTGAGGGCTTTGTGGTCGCGCCGGAGACCTCGCATGCTATAAAGGCGGTGATCGATGAAGCATTGAGGTGCAGGGAAACGGGGGAGGAAAAGGTGATCCTGTTCAACAACAGCGGGCACGGGCACTTTGACCTAGCGGCTTACGACGCCTTCCTGCGCGGCAAGCTCATCGACTACGAGTACCCGGAAAAACTGGTCCAAGAAGCGATAGCCAAGGTGCCGAAGGTCTGAGGGGAAGAAGCCATGCCGGTTGCCTTTGTGTTGATCGATGCCGATGTGGGCAAGATCCGCGAAATATTGAGCCAGCTCCGGAGAACCGAGGGCGTCGTTGAGGCCTATACTGTGGCCGGACCCCACGACATCGTGGCCAAGCTGCAGGCGGACAGGTTTGAGAAGGTAGCCGAAGCCGTGACCAAAAAGATCCAGCTGGTGGACGGAGTCAAGAACACCCTGACCCTGTTTGCCTTTGAGTAGGGGTGAAAATGCCGGTCGCCTTCATCCTCGTGGAGACCAAGCTGGGTCGGGTCGACGAGGTCCTGAACAGGCTGCTGCAGGTCGAGGAAGTCACCGAAGCCTACTCGGTGGCCGGGCCCTACGCCGTCGTGGCCAAGGTTGAAACCGATTCCTTTGAAAAACTGGTCAAAGTGATCCCGGAGAAGGTCCACACCATCGAGGGCATAACCAAAACCCTGACGCTAGTTGCCTTTGGGACCGGTAAGGAATTCAGGACCGACGCCTGCGACCTCGCGCTGAAGCTGGGCAGGCGCGGGGACATGGAAGGCCTCTACGCGCTCTGCCGGAGCTGCCGCCAGCTGAAGTACTGCGCCCACGGTGCCCGGGTGATCACCTACGGGATCTGAAGCGGAAAAGTTCTAGCCAGCTGTCACCATCGGCCCCTGCTTCTCCAACTCTGAACGGCCTTGAAGCCGGCGGTTTAGTTCAGAAACAGACGCCGAAAATGCCTCAGACCGCCCATCATCTAATCATCGACTTTCTCAGACGATGTCGTGACATCATTGGCGATGATAAATGATTGCTCCCAGGATAAAAACTTTACAACCCGCTGGCCTTCCAACCCCAACAGCAAAACTTTTCAACCACGGGAGAAGAGGAGTTTGCTGATACCATGATTGCCATTCTGGGTGGAACGGGAGATCTGGGGCAGGGGCTGGCCATGCGCTGGGCGATGGCCGGCGAGAAGGTGATCATAGGCTCCAGATCTAAAGAAAAGGCCGAGAAGATCGCCCAGGAGCTGAGCGCAAAGATCGGCAGGACCATCCTCGGTGCAACCAATCTGGAGGCGACAAAAAGCGCCGACTTTGTCGTCCTGAGCGTCCCCTTCGAGGGCTGTGAAAAAATACTGGAGGAAGTGATGCCGGCACTCTCCCCGGATAAAATACTGCTGAGCGCCATGGTGCCGCTAAAACAAACAGAGGGCCTGCTCACTTGCTATTCGCCACCGGCGGGATCGGCCGCTGAAACAGTTGCCCAGATCGTCGGCGGCCGGGCGCGGGTCTGCTCGGCGCTACAAACGGTCGGAGCCCAAGAGCTGCAGAGAATCGACCATCCTCTGGAAGGTGATACCGTGGTCTGCGGCGACGATGCCCAAGCGCGGCGCCAGACCATGAGCTACGTGGAAAAAATTGCCAACCTTCGGGCCATCGACGGCGGCCGCCTCTGCAACAGCCGCCTCGTGGAACCGGTAACCGCCCTGCTCATCAAGTTGACCGGGAGATACAAGGTTCCCGCCGTGGGCATCAAGTTCGTGGGGCTGGACAAGTCCCCCGGGCTTTAAAATTGCTGCTGTCCCTTGGGGAACCAGAAGGGGCCGGCCCAGCCGGTTAAATTAATCTCCGAAAAGGGCATTCAGGATGATCTCAGGCTTGAACTCCACCAGGTCATCGTAGCCCTGCCCGGTGCCCAGAAACAGGATGGGTTTTCCGGTGACCTGGGTTATTGAAAGGGCTGCCCCGCCCCGGGCATCGGCGTCCATCTTACACAGGATGGTTCCGGTGATGCCAACGGCCTGATCAAAGGTCTTGGCCTGCTCCACCGCGTCATTTCCCGTGAGGGCATCGCCGACGAAAATTACGGCGTCAGGCTTAGCCACCCTCACCACCTTCCTCATTTCATCCATCAGGTTGACATCCGTCTGCATCCTCCCGGCGGTGTCAACCAGCACCACATCCAGCCCCCGGGCCTTGGCGTGGGCTATCGCATCGTAGGCCACGGCGGCGGCGTCAGAGCCCCTCTTCTGCTTCACGATGTTAACCCCCAAGCGCTCGGCGTGTATCTCCAGCTGCTCTATGCCTGCGGCGCGGAAGGTGTCCCCGGCCGCGAGCACGACCTTGTACCCGCGCTTGGTCAGATATCTGGCCAGCTTGGCAATGGTTGTCGTCTTGCCGTGACCGTTGATGCCCACGAAGACGAAGACCGCCGGCTCCCCCTTTGCCCTCTTGGCCTCGATGATCTTGATCAGGTCAACCTCCTGCTTGCTCGTCAGCACCTCCTTTATGGCCTCGCGAAGGACCTCATCGGCCATCTTTTTCACATCTGTTCTCAGCCCTATTCTCCTGCCCACCAGACCCGCTTTCACCCGCTCCACTATCTGGTCGGCCACGGGGACAGCGACATCGCTCTCCAGCATGGCCACCTGAAGATCCCAGAGAATGTCTTCAATATCCTTGGCGGTTAACTCCCTGCCGGCCACCCGCTTGACCGCCCTGATGAAGCCGCGCCTCGGCTTCTCGGGAAGGATAACCCCGGCCCGAGTCCCTTTTTCCGGCCCTTTCCCCGGCTCCGCGGCTTCCGCCCTCCCGGCCTCGGGCCTTTCCACCGCCGGCTCCGGTTTTTTCTCAACCACTTCAAAATGACTCTCCCGCGGCTCGGCCCCCTTGACCTCAGGCCGGGCTTCCTGACCGGCTTCAGCCATGACCTCAGGAAGCGGCTCCGCTCTGGCCTCGGCTGGGACCTCACGGGTTTCCTCAAGCGGCTCGGGAGCGACTTTTTTAGTAATGCGCTCCTTTACCTGCTTCAGCTTCTGTTTAAGCTTCTCAAACATCGGCGACGGCCTCTATTTACCGGTCGCTTCCTTCGCCTTAACCAACAGCCGCTCGGCCTCAGGTCTGATGGCCTCGATCCGCTCCTCGATCTTTCCCAGCTCTACCCGGGTCTGCTCGATGGCCTTTTCCACCTCCGCCACCCGGGCCTCCAAGAACTTTATCGCCTCTTCAGGGGTTCTCTCAACCATCACGTCGGCGCCCAGCCCCACCAAAACTCTGCCGTCTGGTGAAAGCTTGGCGGGGATGAAAGTGTCCGAGCCCAGCGGGACCAGAATATCTGTGGATGGCTGCAAGTCCTTGATGGCCTTGAGCGCGCCGACGGTCATGTTGAGTTCAGAGAGAGAACCAGCCAGGGCGGAGAGCTGCTGGCGCAACAGCTCCAGCACTGCCTGGCCGTCGTTCATCTCGGCCAGCAGGCGCTGCAGCCTCTCCCTCTCCTCTGCTTTCAAGGTCTCCATCTTCCCTCACTCCAGCATCGCCAGAACTCTCGGATCCGTTACCTCCTCAGGTTTAATTTCAGTGACCTCCTCTATATGGATTCTGTTTCGCGACAGCCCGTGCCGGCTACCCAGCAGGGAGTAAACTATTTCCAAGGCCTGCTTCTCCGACAGGGCCACCACCTCCCGCCGGAACTTCTGCTTGAAGAGGCCCTGCTTGAACCAGCCGCTGATCCTGTAGATCTGCATGCGATCACCTCAGATGAACCCCAAGGCGCTTTCCACGCGCCCCAGCTCGGGACCGGTTGTGGTCATCCCGACTATGGCCCCGTTGGAGTTAGCCGCCATGCAAAGCCCGACGAACTTCACCCCGCCACAGGCCGTGCCCACCTCCACGGGGACGCCTAAGGTTTTTTCGATGAGCTTAACCTCCGCGGCGGTGACATCGGGGTGAACTAAGGCACCGCGATTGGTGGCCACGCCAACGGCGCCAACATTTTTTATCCCGGCAATCGTCCCCCGCACCACCGGCACGCGCAGCTTCCGGCTGACCAGCCTCAGCGTCTCCTCGGGCAGGTCCGGGTTGGCTATCGCCCCGTAATCGTTCACCAGAAAAACGTTGCCGAAGGCGTTGAACTTCCCCGGGATCTGGGTTACCGCGACATCCGGCTTCACGCTTCCTTCCCCGCATCCCATCTCAAACAACTCCGAGCAGATTAAACCGTTGGAGTTGCCCGCCACCAGCACGCCGATCAGCGGACTGCGATCAACGTCGGTCCTCACCACGGGCACCCCCAGGGCGGCTTCAACCTCCCTGTCCTTAAAGTGGAAGATTGAAGGCAACAAAGCTATTTTATCGGTGCACAAGGAATACGCCCCCAGGTAAGGATTTCTGTTAAAGGCCATCCTGATTATCGCCATCACCCACACCTTGGCTATTCCGCGGGGAAGGCCTTCACCAGCCCATCCTCATCTTTAACTGCCTTTACCCGGATCTTCGCGGGAGGTTTCTCCTGGCCGCATTCCCAGAGTTTCTCATTCAATGCCGGGTCCAGCTTCACCCGCTCCGATTTCATGTGTCTGGTCAGATATTCCTTGATCAGCTTCACGGCGCGGCTGGTGCGTCTGTAGCGCGGCGCCCTTTTGACCTCCCGCAGAGGGATGACAAAAATTTTTTCCTCAGGCATGCGACCACCTACGGTTTAATCCTGGATCTCCGCCAGTGGCGGCGCCTGATGCTGGTGCGGATTTTTCCCTTGGTTTTGCTCATCACCCAAACGGGGGCCCGCCTGGTGCTCCGTGCCGCCCGAGCCAGCCTCTTTTTCACCGGAAATTTCTTGTTTCTCGCCACATTAAATCCTCCTGATCTTGATATCGCGTTTGCGGGACTGCAACCGGTCTAGGATCTCCTTCAGCTGGGAGTCGGTTATCTGACCAACGATCCTGCCTGCCTGGGCCAGCTGCATCAGCTGGATCTCCAGCTGCTCAGCGAACTCGGGCTTCACCGCGCGGATGTTGGCCAGCCGGCTCCGCGCCTCGGGGGTCAGGATCTGTGAGATGATCGCCCGCTTCTGAATCTCAAACTGGCGCCTCAGCTCGGCCTGGCGCTGCTGCTCCTCATACTGCGCCTGAAGCTCCTGCGCCCTCCGCCTGCGCAAAGCCTCCAGCTCGCTCTCCTCCTCCATAAAATCAGGCCTTCTCGCTCTTCATCTGCCGCGCCAGGGACTCGATCATGCTCACGCCCTTGGGGGTCAGCTTCCTGCCCCGGCGCTCGACCCTGGTCACCAGCCCAGCCTTCTCCAGCTGCTGCAGGGCCACGCGGATGATCTTGCCCCCGGCCTTTCGGAAATGCTCCGGAGGTTGACCGCGGTTCTGCCGGCCTCCATAGTAGGTGCGCAGCCGGGAGATCCCCACAGGTCCGTCGACGTAAAGGCGCCGCAACAGCGAAGCCGCCCTGGTGTACCACCAGTCGGTCTGCTCCGGTGGCCTCTCCTTGTGGACACCAGTCTTGACAAACAGGGCCCACTGGGGCGGCCTTATCGCCTCGATCTTCTTGAGCTCCTCGCTTAGCCGCTTGATCAGCGCGGTGGGTTGAACTTCCTGAGCCGACATTCTCACTCCAACCTGATTTAGTCCTCTAATTTCTGGTCGCAGGCGGTATTAACGTTTTTCCCAAGGGCCTCAGCGGGCAACTTCGAGCCTCCCCCGGTACCATAGGGCAGACGTTTAACCCGCCCGCACCTCAGACAGGTAATAATTATCCTTCCTGACTTAACTCTGACGCGGCTGCTCACCCCCGGCCTCCAGTAGGACAGGCACTTTCTGCAAAACCTCATCCTGAGGGACCGGGGCAACCTCAAATTGTACCTTGTTTTGAGCTTCCAGGCGGCCCTGACGTAGCGGTCGGCCAGCTCGGGGTTTTTCCCAAAAGTTTCCTCCGCCAGCTCAAACAGGCGGATCACACGCTCCAGCGCCAGGCTCCTGTTCTCGTCCAGCTGGCTCCGGTGTCTTTTTCGGTGGGTCATGCTCATCTGCCCAACCTGGATCTGGTGATTCCCAAGGACTCTTCATAAACATAAATCGCGCGCGCGACGACGGTGGGGGCCGTGAGGGGTTCAGGATCGATGCACACCTGCTCATCGGAAATCGACCCAACATCCGAAAGGAAATCACCGCTGGGAAATCCTCCGATGACAACGCAAACGTCATCATCTCTGGAGACTCCGGAGTAGATCTCACTCATGAGCTTTCGCTGGCCCCTGTCGCTAAAGGTGATGGTCTTCCTCGGCCGCAGCCTGCCGATCAGCTCCTTCAGCGTGGCCCTTTCCAGCCTGAGCAGCGGCTTCCCGGGCGGGGCCTCTCCGGCTAAAAAAAGCTGCTCCAGAAGGCCCTCGAACCGGTTGAGCACCCGGGGCAAGCGGGTGGAAGGGTTCACCGTGATGAGCCTGTCCTGCCTGGTGTGGACATAAACGCGGAGAAGTCCCTCGCGGTTCAGCGGCGCGTCCAGAGCCAGCAGCAGGCACATGTGGGCTATATCAGGTCTGCCGCGGCGGTCGCCGTCAGGGAGCCTTCTCATCGCCGCATGATGCAGCCCGGAGTTCAGGATGATTTCAGTTGGGCGCCTGCCCCTTTGCCTAGCGTGCCACCTGATGACGCGATGATCTGCGATTTCGGCCGGAACCGTCTCAACCTCGGCGTCGGCGATGACCAAATTCAGCATGAAAACCCAGAGAAACTTTCACCGATTTATATTTAACTTAAACAATAATGTCAGGGGAGAGGATGCTGGAGTCCCAGATTCTAACCACCATAGTCGTCGTTGCCGCCATCTTCATCTTCTGGAGAGTGCTGGGCACCCTGTTCAGGAGAAAGCTCAAGAGGCTGGTGGGCCACCAGCGGCTGTCCAACACACTCTCCCTGATCTTCGCCTTCATCGTCATCCTTTACCTCCTCAATGTCTGGAGAATAATCCAGGCGCTCCTGGAGCTGTTCCTGGCCTTCAGCGCCATCAGCACTGTCCTGCTCTTCGCGGTTAAGGACCTCTGGATAGCCAACATCCTCGCCGGCATATCGCTGATCGGGGATAAAAACATCAAGGTGGGGACAGAAGTTGAAATCGAGGGGAAAAAGGGCACTGTGGTGGAACTCTCCCTGACCATCACCAAACTCCGAACCCGAGACGGCCGGATAATAATCGTCCCCAACCAGAAGTTCCGGGGCGCAGTAGTCGTGGTGACCCCGGCCGAAGACCAGCGGTGACCCCAAGTGTTTCCTCTCAAGGACGAAAACCCCACCTCGCGCTTCCCCTTTGTCAACATCGCGCTGATAGTGATTAACCTGGCCGTTTTTCTCATCACCTTAATCAGCGGGACGTTTGAGGAGACCATCGACCTTTACGGGATGAGGCCGGTCGAGGTGCTCGCGGGCAGGAGGCTCGAAACGCTGCTCACCTCGATGTTTCTCCACGGAGGAATTCTGCACATCCTGGGAAACATGCTCTACCTTTACATCTTCGGCGACAACATCGAGGATGTCCTCGGTCACGGAAAGTTTCTGGCCTTTTACCTGGTCACCGGCGTGATCGCCAGCCTGATTCAAGCCGCGACCGATCCGACCTCGGATATCCCGACCATCGGGGCCTCGGGCGCCATCTCCGGGGTGCTCGGTGCCTACCTCGTGCTTTACCCGAGAGCCAGGGTCTACACCGCGGTCGGGATCTACCTCTTCTGGAGGATAGTCATGATCCCGGCGATCTTCTTCCTGGGCTTCTGGTTCCTGCTGCAGGTCTTCTCGGCCTCGATAACCTGGCTAACTGGGATTTCCGAAGGAGTCGCCTACTGGGCGCACATCGGCGGTTTCATCGCCGGGGCTCTCCTGATACTGCCGGTGAGGGCTGGGCGCAGGAGGCGCAGAAATTCAGGTGGCGGCCTGGGCTACGGGTTCTACTGAGGCCTTGTTGCAGGGGATGAAAGAAAAAGGTTTATAATAGCGTCGGAAAGCGATAACTGGCGAACGCATGCTCCGCGACAGCATAAGGGGGCTGGACAACGTCCTGAAGAACGACATCCCGCCGGGCTATGTGGTGCTGGTGACGGGCGGGGTGGGATCGATGAAATCCAGCTTTGTCTACAGCGTCCTCTCCAGCTATCTCTCCCGGCACAGGGATGAATTCGGTGTTTACGTGACGCTGGAGGAGTCCCGGGAGAGCCATCTGAGAAACATGGAAAGCCTGGGAATTAAGAAGCCCGAGCACCTCCAGATTTTTGACTATCAGGACATCCGCAGGGAGTGGCGGGAGGAAGAGCCCTCGCTCAACATGGTGAGCATAACCGAGGATGTGATCAAGTTTTACAAGGAAGAGATGAAGGAAAAGTTCACCGTTTTTTGCCTCGACTCCCTCAACGCCCTGCAAACACTCGCCAAGACGGACAACCTGCGGAGGGAGAGCTACCACTTCTTCAACCTGCTCCGGGACAGCGGCCTGACCTCCTTCATCATCCAGGAGGCCCAGACCAGCGGCGGGGGGCGGAGTCACATCCCGGAGTCCTACCTCGCTGACGGGGTCATCGAGCTGGGCGTGATCGAGACCCCGGAGCTGGTCACACGCTACATCCAGGTGAGAAAAATGCGCGCCTGCAGGCATTCCATGAAGAAGCACCAGCTGGTCGTCAACGAGGGCGGGCTGGAAGTGCTCGGACCGGTTTACGAAAGATGACCGCCTGGCAACCATTATTTTAGACCTGAGTCTGGGTCGAGGACAAAGCCGATGAGTAAACCCTTTTGACCGAAAGGAGCTTATAAAGGGGAACTTTCAGAAACTAAAACATCACCTTAAAGAACGTCACCCCTCTGTCAAGATATGGTCGCTATGGGGGAAGGCGAAGAGCTCTGGCAGAAGTATTGTTCTTTCCTGGAGAAACCTTTCTCCGAACAGCTGGAATACAACATCCGGGCCCGGGAGGAGTACTTTAAAAAGTGGCAGCGAACAAACATGGCCGCAAAGCTGTGTCCCGGCGGTGTTAACGGATTTGAAGGGGTACCGCTGACGACCTACGATGACTACACCATCCTGCGTGACTTCGGAGAGAAGGTGGAGCAGCTCAGCAGGACCATCCCCAGAGAAAAGGGGGAGCTCTGGTGGGATTACTACCTCCGGATAGGTAAAATGGCTGCCCCGATGCTGGAGGGGTGGATGCCGGAGGATTTTGACTTCTGCGCCAAGACATCGGGCAGCAGCGGGAAAAGCAAATGGCTGGCCTATGGTAAAACTTTCCGCGGAGAATGGGAGAGCCTCCTCTCCTACTTGGTGATGGCCTGCAGCGACAAGCCAGGGGATACCAAGCTGCGAAAGGGTGACACCTACCTGAACCTCGTGGCGCCGGCGCCCTACGCCTCGGGCTACCAGATGCACCCCATCGAGCAGCTGCTCAGGCCGATACCGCCCCGAAGCGTCACCGACAACATCAGCAACATGAGGAAGAAAATGTGGATCATCCTCAGGGAAATTGAGAAGGGGGCCAGAATTGATCTGGCGGGCGGGATCGCCTCGACCTTTTACATGATGGCCCAGTACTTCACCAGGCCGGATGAATTTTTCCGGGACTACTACCAGTCGATGAATTTTGGAGTAACGAAATTTCTGCTCTTTTTAAAGTATCTCCAATGCAGGGTCAGGGGGAAAAAATACGGGAAGGCCAGGGAAATTTTGCCGGTGAAGGGGATTGGCCTCGGCGGCTACGACACGCACCTTTATCTGGACCACATCAGGGATGAATTTGGAGTTACGCCCACGACGGCCTACGGGTGCACGGAATTTGGCATTGTGATGTACGGTCATGCCGACAGAAAGCTGGATCTGATTCCGGATCTGCGCAACATGTATTTTGAGTTCCTGACCGAAAGCGGCGAGGTGAAAAGGATCGATGAGCTGAAAAAGGGAGAAATCTACGAAATGGTGGGGACACCCTTTGGAACGATGCTGATGAGATACAACATCGAGGACAAATTCAAGGTTGTTGACTTCCGCGACGACGGGCTGCCGATTTTCGAATTTGAGGGCAGAAAGAACGAGATAATCGACATCTACGGCTACTTCAGGGTTTCACAAGCGATCGCTGTCAGGGCCCTCTGCGAGGCCGGCCTGAAGGAAACGGATAAGTGGTGCCTCGCCAAGGCCACGAGCCCAAGAGAACATCTGCTGTTCTTGATGGAGCGGGAGTGGGAACTCTCAGAGGAAAAAACCGCGGCGCTTCTGTTCAACGCCCTTTATCGGGTAAACCAGGAGTTTAAAAATTATGTGGATGATTTCGGGATAAAGGAACCGCGGGAGCTGATCGAGGTTCAGTACCTTAAAAAAGGTGCCTTTATGAGGTATACTATGAAAAAAATGAAGGAGGGAGTCCCAATAGGAAATATCAAACCACCCAAGATAGCCAGCACGGATAAAAGCGATGACATCGAATTGCTCAGGAGTGTATGAGCATGGCTGGCTGGTACTTCATCCCCATCACCCTTCAGTACTTGGTCGGGAGTGGGCTTATCTTCCTGATCTCCTTCTTCCTGATCTTGAAGAACAGCAAGAGCTGGGTCTACCGCTCCTTCTTTCTCTACGGGCTCTTCGCCGGCCTGTGGATTCTGATGGCGTTTTTTCACCGGAATGCGCCCAACGCGGAGCTATCCGCGGACTTCATCACCGTGGGCGCCGTTTTCGGCCTTATCTTCCCGGCCTTTCTTTTGATCACTTTTCTCATGCTCAAAAAACAGAGCAAGCTTAACCTGCTGGCCTTACTTCCGGCCATATTTCTTGGAGCTGTCACCCTTTACCTCATGCCCTTTAAAATTTCCTGGACCACTTTCGGCTGGAGCTATGGCTACTCCAGCGATTGGTATTTCGCCACTTTTGTTGTTTTTAACTTGGCCTACGTTGTGGCAAATCTGGCTGTGGGAATCGACCTAATCAAGACTGCCCCAACTGAACTGCTGAGAAAAAAATATGCGGTGCTGCTGATCAGCTACTTCGTCTTCTACGTCGTTGCCGTCTCAATTAGCAACATGCTTCTTGTCTACTGCATCGATGCCCCGCCTCTGGGTGGGATCTTCAGCGCCCTTGCTTTCCTTGCCATCGCGTGGGCCCTTTCTCTGAAATTCAACAGAAGCGCAAGTGAAAAATCGTCAAACGCAACCGGCGAGGGAGAAAGAAGCCATGTTAAAGAGGCTCCCTAGACAAATTTCTTTGACCGATAACCGGCTGGAGGGGGAGATGTGGAAAGAACCGCTGAGCCACCGTCCATTCTGGCGCTGAAATCTTTTCTCCACGAACTACTTCTGGCCCTGCCCGGAAAGGAACTCGGGGAAAACGTCATCGAGTTTCAGAGATTCCTGAAAAACGTGGGGTTGGGTGACGCCGTCTCCCTTGGGGAAAAGGGGAACATTTCAATTGAGCCCTCGGCACTGCCATCCCTAAACTTACCGGAAGCTGCGCGAAAAATTCTCCTTTATCTCGGCGATCAGATGGATCCCGTCCTGTCGGAACTTTATGTAAAATTATTCCTGGAAACCTACGAAGAGTTCAGGTCCAGTTCCGAGCCGGCGGCCAACATCTGGCTGGGCCAGCTGCTGCGGGACTGCGGCGGCCTTCTCTCCGGTTATGGCATCATCGACCGGCTCCCTAAAAATGTGAAGATGCCCCAGCTTTTCCAGCTGATGAAGCCCGGATCAATCCACCTGAGAAAGGAGGAAAAACCCGCGGAAAGCTACGCCCTGGTCAAGGAGGCGGTCAACTATGGGTTCAAGGCCTTCTGCGTGACCAAGCTTGAGCCGAGCAAGATCAGATATCGCTACGGCCTGAAAAACTCAGAAATCATCTGGCTGACCTTCAAAAAGGCCAAGGAAAGGACCATAACCCCTGACGATCTGGCAGGGCTGGGTTCTTTTGTTTCAAGTGTTGGCCTCGGCTCGGTTGTCCTCTTCGACTGTTTCCAGGAGATAAAAGTCGTCAACGGCTTTAAAGGGGCGCTGGAGTTCTTCCGGGAACTGAGGACCATTTGCGCCAAGAACAAATCCATCCTGGTGATCTCGATCAATCCAATGAAGCTCACCGAGGAACAGCTTTCCGCCCTGGATCAGGCGCTTGGAGGCCGCGAAAAATGAACCTTCCAGAAATTCTTACGCTGCTGCTCGGCACCGCCATGCTGCTCCTAGTCCTCACTTTTGTAATTTATTCCATTGAGAACACCAGAAGGGCCAGGTATTCAACCACCTCGCTGTTGGTGACACTGGGCGCGATCTGCTTTTTAATCGCGGTGGCGGTCATGGGGGTCAGCACCCTTCTCCAACCCCTGGACATCCTGGTTCAAACAGCGGTGATTCTTTGGATGACCGGAGCGCTTTTGCTCCTGGTGGAACAAACACTGCAAATCAAAGCCTTCAAAAAAATATATGGCTCCTGGAGGAGTGCCATTGGTCTCTCAAGCTCTAGGTGGTCCTTGGCCGGAATAATCACCCTCATCCTGGGAACTCCCGTCTATCTCTCGGCCCTGAACACCACAGTTAACGAAGGATTTACTTGGTACAGCGCCGGGAGCATCGTCATCTGGGTCTTCGTCTTTGCCTGCCTGACCGTTGCCGAAAGAAAACTGTTTCTGATCTCGAGCACCTCCCCTCCGAAAGCATCGATAACAAAACTGGTTCAAGACGACGCCCAAACTCTGGTAGCCTACTCAAGCCTCACAAACAGGTTCCTGGCCCACGTGGTTCCCGTGATCGGTGTTTCCGGTCTCGAGGACGCCCTAGCCCCGTGTGTTGAGGAGCACCCCATCTTGTTCGATGACAAACTTATCGATGGCGGAGTGCTCAACGTGGATCAGCTGATAAAAAACAGCCGGAGAATTCATGAGAGTGAAAGGATTTCAGAAATCTTCAGCGCCTTTTCGGACCTGAACACCACCATAGTTGACCTCTACGCCGCGTTCACCTCCCCGGCCCAGGCGGCCTACATGGTCGGCATCGAGGCTGAACTTTACAGGGATGAGGTGGCTCTCTGGAGGCTGGGGGTTCCCCTAGGCAAATACAGCGAGGCCGTTTATGAAAGGGAGATAATCATCGGCCTGCCGGATGGCGTCGCCGATGTTGACAAGGCCAAGAACTTCGCCTACCTCCTCTTCAAGCGCTATCTGGAGAGACTGCTGAACACGTGCAAGAAGTCCACCAGGGCCAGCATTAAGAGAGAGCTGAGCGAGATGGCGAGAAAAAACCCGGCGCTTGGCAGGGTTGAACTTTCTGAAGACGGCAAGATCGACCTCAGCAAGCTCTACCAGCACCTTTCAGGGACAAAGTTCAAGGATGGCATGCGGGAGCTGGTGGAAACCTTCTCCACCTTCGCTAACATCTGCTATGAAGCGGCCAAAAGTGACCTGGGGACAAAACAGGCCACGGAGATAGCCTCGGAGGTCTTTTCCGAACTCCTGCGCAAGTATGGTGGCTTCCTGCAGCACTACGGCATCACCGAGGCCATTCCAGAGGGAGTTCAGATCCGGGGCACCTATCTCCCCCTAGTCGCGGGCAAGAGCTATCTCGTCGAGGGGAGAAGCCCCAGACAGGCTTTCAAGATGTTTGCCGACCTGGTACGCTACGGCAATCCCGGCCTGGTGATAACAACCTCCCACCCGGCGCACGTGAGAAAGGAATACGGCATTCCGGACCGCATTACCGTCCTCTGGCTCTCAAAGGTGGAAGTTGATTACGCGGTCTCCCCATCGAACCTGGGAATTCTCCGCGATCGAATCACGGCTTTCGCTTCCAAGAGGGAGAACGCGGTTATCCTGCTCGAAGGGCTCGAATATTTGATCACCACCAATGGCCTCGACCTGACGCTGAAGCTGATGCACGACATAAGGGAGATTGTGGTGATCAACCGCGCCAGGCTCATCGTCCCGGTGGCACCAATGGCACTTGAGACCAAGCAGCTGGAGATGCTGAGGCGCTATATGGAGGTAGTTGAGACTGAGGAGGAGTGAACAGATGAACCTCGTCTTCTCGTCAAATCACCCCGGAGATATCGGGTTAAAAAGGAGGTTTTCCAAGGAAGAACCAAGGTGAGGGAAAAATATGTTGACGCCCAAAAACTCAGCCACGATTCCGCTGGATAAAAAGGTCCTTCTGGTCAACGAGCTGCTGGTCAACGAATGCTCGCTGCTCCTTTACAGCCCGGGAGTTGATGTCTGGCGCTCCTTCGGCTCCTTCATCGACAACGGCCTGGCCAGCGGCGAGACCTGCCTCTACGCCTATGATGAGGCGGGCGTCAGGTTGCAGCTGGAAACGATATTCGGCGAGGCCATTACCCAGGGCAGGCTGCTGAGATTTCCGCTGGGCAGGGGATATCTCCCCAAGCAGATCGAGGAGCTGGGCGAGAAGCTTGAGGCTCTTTGCGCCAAGTCCCGATCGGAAAAACGTCCCACCAGGGTGCTGGTTGACTTCGGCGGCCTCGTCACCCGCCACAGCTTCGACAAGGCGGTTGGTCTCCTCAGGTCGTTAATCTCCCTCAAGGAGGAGACATTTACCCTGCCTCAGGAGAAGAAAAAACATCCGGTTCTGCGGACGGCAATAATGGCTTTTAACCTGGAATCCCTTGACGAGGAGCAAATCAGGACGCTGATGGGGATCTGCAAAAATGTGATTATCTCCACGATCGATGGGACCACCACGCTGGCGCTGAACTTCCGGAGCCGCCGGCAGCTGGAACCTGAGGTCGAGCTGGCCCCGAAGGAATCCCTCGAACACTTTGTCAAGCGCCATCTGGAGACCATCGTCCTCTCCCTGCTGAGCGAGCATCCCATGTGCGGCTATGACGTCATCAAGACGATCTACCAGCGCTACTACACCTCGCTGAGCCAAGGGACCGTTTACTCCCTTCTTTACTCGCTGGAGGCCAAAGGGCTGGTAACCGTGATGAAGGCGGAGTCACAGCGATCCAAGATCTATGTCCTGACCGATCAGGGGCGAAAGCTGGCGGAGAGCCGGATAAAGGACTTCGTCACCGCCCAGAGGTATTTGCTGGAATCAATTCAGGGGACCTGAGACAGACGATAACTTTCACTCTCCATTTTGAAGGAAACTGAGGATCATCCTCTTGGCGTTGATGCGGTCCTGGAGTAAACCCCGGATTTTCTCCTCCATCCCCCTGACCGGCCGATACCTTTTCACCTTGCCGCTCGGCTCGTGCTGCACCAGCCCCCTTCTCTCCAGATCATGCAATAGTGGATAAATCGTCCCCGGGCTGAGCAGCAACCCAAATTTCCCGTGAATGGTCTTGATGATGTCGGTGCCGCATCTCGGCCGCTTCAGCAACAGCGCCAGGACCAGGTACTCCAGCTCATCCCTGACCGACTTCTGGACTGAGCCGGAGAAAACGGCTTTTTCATCACCGGCCTCATCAGGGGCTGTTCTCTCTTTCAATCAACCACGATTCTGATATCTCCCCTCTTATATATCGATTTTTGTGTCGAAAATTGATAGATTTTCCATAAGAAAACCCCTTTTTAAACCGGAAAGTTTCGCTCTCAGGGGTGCCCGGGTGAACGCGAGAGGTGACGCCGAGATCTGGATGAAAATGCTGGAAATGCTGCGGACAATCAGAGTCAGCAAAGAGAAACTGGAGGAGCTGGAAAGGATGGTAAATCGGCTGACGGCTGAGATGGCCGAGGCCTCGAGGCGAGGAGTATTGCCCAACCCGGGCGATGCCTACGAACAGCTGCAGGCCCTGGCCAGGTTGAGCTCCGCGATCGAAAGAATCGGCAGGGAGATGGAGGAGCTGGAAAGGCTCGAAAGGAAGATACAGGCCTTGGAAAAGAGGATTGAGATGGATCAGCTGATAATGGACCAGATCCGGGAACAGCTGAGGAAGAAGCTCCAAGTGGTTGTCAGGGAGGAGAAATCCGATCTAAAATTCAACCCCAAAAATCCGCCTGGTTAGAATATCGTTAAAGTAAATAAAAATCAAGAATACAAAACATTTTTATTTAACCGCGTGGGACTTTCACCCATGACTGAAGAAATTTTAACCGGAAGCATCGGGCATGTTGAGTTCAACTACCCGAAAAAATACATCTTTGGACCGAACGCGGTTGATAATATCTGCCGTGAGGTGGAGCCCTTCGCCCCCAAGGGATCAAAAATTCTGATCGTGACCGACAAAAACCTGGTTGATCTGGGGCTGGCCAACAGGATTCTGAAGCCGCTGGAGGAGGAAAAATACCAACTGGCCATCTATGACCAGGCCTCACAGGAGCCCACAATAAGCATGGTGGAGAAGGTGGCGGAGAGGGCAAGGGCAGAAAAGCCAGCTCTTGTCATCGGCTTTGGTGGTGGCAGTGCCCTGGACATGGCCAAGTTCGCCTCCGCCGCCGTCACCAACCCGGGCCCGATGAAGGAGTACATAACCTACCTTCAAGACAGCATCAAGGTGCCACCGGTTCCCAAGATACTCATCCCCACAACCGCTGGGACCGGCAGCGAGGCCTCAGGGTACGCCGTGGTCATCGAGGAGAAGGGCTACAAGGGGTTTGTGATGAGCCCCAAAATCGTCTCAGACGTGGCCATCGTCGACCCCACCCTCTCGCAGTCAATGCCGCCCAGGCTGACCGCCCACACCGGTCTAGACGCTCTCTCGCACGGGCTGGAGGCTGTCTTGTCCTTCACCGCCAACATGTTTTCCGACACCTATGCCTACCGGACCGTTGAACTCGCGGCCAAATACCTGCGGAGGGCATATCACCACGGAAAAGATCTGGTCGCTAGGGCGGGCATGGCTCTGGCCGCCACCTACGGCGGAATAGCGATCACCACCCCGGCCGCGGTCAACATCGGCCACTGCCTCGGTGAAACCATCGGTCCAAGGTACCGCATACCTCACGGTGCCGCCTGCGGCATAGTTCTGCCCTACATAACCAAGTTCAACATCGCCGCGTGGCCGGAAAGAGTTGCTTCGCTGGCGAAATTCTTCACCGATGAACCGGCTAAGGATGTGAGGGCGAGGGCCATGCAGGTGGTCGAGGGGCTGAAGGAGCTGCTGCTGGACCTCAACATGCCCCTCAGCCTGAAGGAGTTGAACGTCCCGCGAGACCAGCTGGCAGAAATGGCCGAGTTCATCGCCAAAGAACAGCAGTACAACTACGGTCTACCCGACATCAACCCGGCAGTGATTACGCTGGAAAACACCAAGAAGCTGCTGAACGACATCTGGGAAGGGAACATCTAAAAAGGACTTCAAATCCGCTGGGCTGGATAAAGGAAAAATTTTTCAAATCTTCCTAGCTTCCAGCGCCCCCGTGGGGCACCACTTGACGCACTCAGGGCCTCCGCCGCAGAGATCACAGATCAGCGGCCTTCTGCCCCTCTCATCCATGCTGATCGCTGAGTAGGGGCAGCTCTTCACGCACAGCCCGCAGCCCGTGCAGATATCGCTGTCCAGCAAGACGGCGTTGGTGACCTCATCCTTCCTCAGCGCTGAAACGGGACAGGCCTTGACGCAGGACTGCTCGGCACATTGAATGCAGGCGACGGGGTACATTATCGTCCTGGGGTTGCCAATCGCCACCTGAACCCGGGAAAGATGGGGATCAAAATTCCCGGTCTTTTTGAAGGAGCAGGCCAGCTCACAAGTCCTGCAGCCAACGCATTTTTCAGGGTGAATTTCCAGCTTGACCGGCACAACCTCACCTCACAGGAACTCCCCGAGACCCAGCTCCGCCAGCTTCTCCCTGGTCGGGATGCCGTTGGAGTCCCACTTTCTCAACCGGTAATAATCATCAAGCAGCCTGTTCAGGTCTGCGGAGCTGATCATGTGGCCCTTAGCTGGTCCGGAGGGCAGGGGCTCCTCCTTAAACCTCCTGGGGAGATCGTCATCCTTTCGTGTGAAGCCCTCGCGAACGTTGAACATCCGGGTCAGGTTCCAGACGCGCTCGCCGATCTTCAAGAACTCCTCAGCGTTAATTTCCCATCCGGTGGCCGCGGAAAGCAGTTTCGCCGAGTCCTCCGGCATGAGTCCCGTCCGGCTGAAGTCGCAGCCGACCAGCGTGTCCACCGCCGCAAACCAGTCCTGCTCCCACTTCACGATCTCCGCCTTGCCCTCCAGCGATAGCCGCTCCACGGGCCCGGATGGCCCGGGAATACCTTCGACCTCATAGCCGATCGGCCAGCCCCTTTCATGACAACCGCCGCGATCGGCCGTGGCCAGGGCAAGGCCCATCCCGGGTGCACCACGCGGGGGCCAAGCGGGGGTCTCCAGCCCCTTGACGTGAATCGCGAAATCTCTGGCCTTACCACCAACCCTTTCCGCGACTCCCTTCACCCCCTCGGCCAGCAGGTCACCGACGCCCTCTCGATAAGATATCTTCCTGATCAGCTTCAAAACCGCCTCGCCGTTGCCGAACCTCAGCCTCAATGCCTCCAGCTCGGGATCCCTCCAGATCCCCCTCTCGAAAAGTTCCATCGCAAACCCAATCACCCCGCCCGCGGAGATGGTGTCCAGCCCCAGTTCATCGCAGAGGTAATTGGCGTAGGCGACCACCTCGGGATCCGTCAGGCCGCAGTTGGCGCCCAGCAGCCCGGTGGTCTCGTACTCTATGCCGTCCAGCACCGTGCCGCTGTGGGGTCCCCTTCTGATGAAAGAGATTGCCGAGCAGATTATCGGGCAGGCATAGCAGGCCGCCCGCCTCAGCCACAACAGCTTGCTCTGGGAAACTCCGGAGAGCCTCTCGCCTTCTTCGATGTGCCCGTCCTGGAAGTTCCTCGTGGGGAAGAATCCCTGCATGTTGGAGAACTCGACCGACCCCGCCGTCCCGTACCTGCTCCATACCGTCCGCACGGCCTCGCTTTCCAGCAAGGTTCGATGAAACTTTCTGGCCGTTTCAAAAAACTCCTGAGGCTTTGCCACCCCCACTGAACCGGTGCCCCGAACGGCCACCGCCTTGAGGTTCTTGGAGCCCATTACCGCCCCCAGGCCACCGCGCCCCGCCTGCCTCTTGACATCGCAGTCGATCAGGGCAAACCTCACCCTCCTCTCCCCCGCAGGGCCGATGCAGGCCACCTTGACCTTGGCGTCGCCCAGCTCCCTCTTTATGGAGAGGCTGGTCTGGGTGGTGTCCTGTCCCCTCAGCCCCGAGGCATCTCTTAATTCCACATGACCGTCATTGATCCAGAGGTAGCTCAGCCTCTCCGCCCTTCCCCTGATGACCAGGGCGTCGTATCCCGCGTACTTCAGCTCCTGAATGAAATGGCCGCCGAAATATGAGTCGGAAAAGGTTCCCGTGAGGGGCGACTTGGCGCAGACCAGTCCCCTCTGAGAGGGGGCGATGGTGCCGGTCAGCGGGCCGGTGGCAAAGATCAGCACATTCTGTTCACTGAAGGGATCGGTACCCGGTTTCACCATCTTGTACAGCAGCCAGACGGCCAGCCCCTTGCCACCCACAAGCTTCCTCGTCACGGCGGGATCCAGCGGCCGCTCCGCAGTGTTGCCACGGGACAAATCAACCTCTAGAATCTTCCCGCAGTAGCAGGGAGCTGGAGTCATTTTAATCACTTGGCTTTAGCGCCTTGAACTTTTCATGCTGAGACTGAAAAATAGCATCAGTTTTTCCTGAGCCTATAAGCCAAATCGGCAACGTCTGCAGTGGCAAAACAGTCGGAAAGTCCATGATCCACCTCTTTGGTGTTCATATTTCTCTTATACCTATCGTTTAAATGTTTTTGGATGGATGTTTTGATAGTATGAATGATTCTTCGCTTTTAGTTCACCTTCCAAACCATCTATGCGGAGGTGGAAAGAAACACGCCAATGTACGTGGGCCTTACGTGCACGAGAACTTCGATGGTGATCGAAGCGGGTGGGTTCGGGAAAAAAACGAGGTTCCGGAGCCTGCGAACGGAGTTCGGTTACTTTTTCAGAGCATGCCTAGCCCGATGTGAATTGATAGCCCTTAATGCCCTTTTCATCAAAGCTTATTATAACACCTCTAAGGATCCCCTCTGAATATTCGCTTCCTGGATTAACGCAAAGAGTTCGCCCGATCTTAATTGCCCCTCTCGATTCATGTATGTGACCATGCAGACCTAATAGCGGCTGGTGTTTTTCTATAGCTTCTCGTACAGCCACGCTACCTGCTCCAATCATCACTGGCACGCCTTGTTCGACAACATATTTTGGAGGCATTGTAGTTGCATCCACTTTTGGTGCAGCATCGATGGTAGAATTTATGGGTGGAACATGAAAATTAAAAATACAATTTTCCATATTTTCGACTTTGGTTAGTAAATCCTCTATTTTCTTAGCTAATTTCTCTTCACTGCACTCTCTAGGGGTTTTCCAAGGTGTGATGTTGCTATATGCCAAACTAACCATCTCATGATTCTCATCTATGTAGATTACTCTCTCTTCTGGATTTAAATTCGAACTCGTCAGAAGATCCGCAATGTAAGGTGGATCGTCATTTCCTCCAGCTATGTAAACCTTAATGTCAGTATCCTTTAATCTTTCTTGGACAATTTCAATCCATCGTTTTAGTCTATCGGTTGCTAGTCGTTTATAAACCTTCTCATACTCTTTAGGGCTAGAATAAAGTTTCTTCGCTCCGCCTTCAGTAGTGCGGTAGGGATAAAAACCTACGAATTTAATTTTTTCTTCTAATTTTTCAACTTCTTCTTTTTTAACATGCCATTTTTGATCCATAAATTCACACTTGAATGTACCATCTGCTTGTTCACGTACCGGAACTACCATTTTCCCTGTTATGTCACCCCCGAGTATAAGAACATCAACACCATAAAATTTTGCAGCACCTATGAATTTTAAAAAAACTTTTTCAGAACCATGAATGTCGGTTGCAAAAAAAATTCTTGTAAATTTTTTCTTTTGCAATGCTTTCACCAAAGAAGTTACTCTGGAGGTATGTTCTTGAATGCAAGGTCTATGTTAATCCCCTGATATTTTGCCCGATACCAGCGTATGATGTAAAAATAGACAAGTGAAACAACGTAAACTATCAAAACAATGCTCACGGAAATTGGATTCATGAGACCTAACTCTGGAACGGTTAAATACCAATACAAAAGAAATCCGCAAAATGCTAAAGTTGCAATACCGCTTATCTGGATTAGTGGAACACCCATTATCTTATATTTTGCGATGGGAGAAGCTTCATACGCATCTTTCATTCTGATGGGGAAAGTTATTCCCGCAATACCAGTAAGCACATAAGCTAACAGCACGCCAAGTACCACTGCGGTAAAGTAAAAGTAAATCTCAGGGTAAAAAACCGCAGGGATCAACCATATGACAGATCCGATGAAGTAAACAATGAGAGCATAAATCGGTGAGATATATCTAGTTCCAAGGTAAGATAGTTTCTCTGGCCAAATTCTATCAAATGTTTGGGCGAACATTACTCTAGCTCCTACGATATACATCATAACCATGAGGTTAAACACGTTTGCCGCTGCACCCAGTTGGATTAGGTAAGTACACAATAAGTTTGGAGATGCAACCGCCGCTATAAACATGTAATTGGGCCAAAATGGTATTTGGCTTATAAAGGGGTCCCCTTTCATATAGAGGTAAAACAGCGAGTTATAAAACAAAGAACCACTGTTTTGTAGAAGAGCATAGAGAGAAGCAAAAAAGAGTCCCATTATTATGACAGATCCATATATCGAATAGACCGCGAGCTTTGTTTCCTTAGCTCCTTTTATTTCACCCATTATCATGATGCTCCAAAATCCATATCCCATACACATCATAGCAACAGGTATCAACTTTAATGTGTCATACCAACTAAATGGAGCGGGCACATATCCTGCTTCTTTGGCGACATTAATTACTTGGTTGTACCAATCTATTTTATTGCCTGTAGTAGCTGCCATAAAACTGTTAAATCTTTCAGCGAAAGAAGCGGGATTAGTACTGGCTAGTACCCACAGAAGTAAGATAATACTCACTATTGTAAACGCAAATAGAATTCGCTGTAATTTTGCGTAGAAACTCATGCCTGGAATCGCTGCTAGCAGAGCCAAAAACAGTAACATGATGCCAACTACTAACATGCCAGTATGACTTAGAACCCAATCACTAGCAGCACTGTTTCCCATCATGACAAGAAAAGGAGAAATCGATTGCCATATGATCTGAATAGGAAAACAAGCGTTATACCAAAGCTGCCAAAAAATCCAAGCTGAAAAGGTTGCTGCAAAAGCTAACGAAGGAAGAACCAAGCGACTGGTAAATACATAGTCTCCTCCGCTCCTGGGAAAGCTACTTGCCAGCATCGCCCAAGATAGATAAAGAGGAAGAGTAAATAAAATTGTTAACAAAAAAGTTAGGGAGACGTTGGCTCCCGGAGCTAGATACGAAGTCATTTGAAATGCATATATACTACTGCAAAAAAATGCTATGCATACAATATTGAATATCAGTGCATCATGAACTGATAAAACTCTAACCAAACCTGATTTTGGCCTGATAAACAACTCTTTATTTTTCACTTTCTGCTCTTCATCTCTCACTTTTTGTTCTTTATCTCCCATGTTTTCTCATTTTTTAGTTTTTAATTTCCCTTTATAAATCTTTCCATTGTGTTGATGGTATGATGAATCGCTCAGCTTTAAAAGATCCGCCTCTCAAACCATTCAATGAGAGGCGGTTGAATAACATGCTCCCTCGATCACAAACGGGGGAAACAAAAGGGGCGGGGGCACTTCGTGATTTGTGCTGCGGCTTTGACCGCGATGTGTTGATTGAAGGCCCTCAAGCGCAAAACCATAGTGGGGCATTGACCCCGGATAGGTGCATGCGTGCGCCGTCCCGAAGAAGAGGAGGTGGGTGAAAAATTTCACCGAAATGATTAAAAGTCTCGCGATTCACATAGGTGCATTAATCTTTAAAAATCTGCCACACAGGTTGGTATTCGGAAGGATGGACCGATGAGGTGGGGAAAAACCACTGAGGTGATTCACATGCCGAAGAGGGTTAAGAAGGACTGGAAACTTACAACGACCAGCTCGTCAAGCGAGGCGAAGTGCAAGGTAATTTCAATCTGGCGGCGCTGTTCTGGATCGAGTCGGGGCCTCGTGAGGTATCTCGGTCCAGCCTCCGCGGGGTGTTCTTACGCCATAACAACGAGCATTTTTGACCCAAAAGGAGAGAGGATGTTGGAAAATGGACTTCCACAAATTTTAAAAAAGATTAAACACTTTAAAAACTGGGACAAAAATGAACGATTTCCCTGATTTCATTCAAGAAACTTTAACAATAATTGACACTGCACAGAAAAAAGGAATTCCGTTAAGATTACTTGGCGCTTTAGCGGTATATTATCACTGCCCCAAATTTAGGTATCTTTACGGAGAATTAAAAAGAGAGCCTTCTGATATTGATCTGATAAGTTATTCTAAATTCAACGAACAAATCCTGAATCTTTTATCAGAAAAAAATTATATTCCAAATAAAAGATTAATCGCTATTTATGGGAGAAAACGACACGTCTATACCCGTGGAAACAGGACAATAGATATTTTCTTTGATAAACTCGAGATGTGCCATTCGATAGATTTTAAGAATAGATTGGAAATAGATTATCCAACCATCTCTCTCGCCGATTTGTTTCTTACAAAATTACAAATTGTTAAACTTACCGAAAAAGATATCAAAGATAGTATTATCCTATTGATGGAACATGATATTGATCATACTGATAAAGATACGATAAATGTCGATCGCATCACAAAATTACTCTCAAGTGACTGGGGCTTTTATCATACCGCCATGAGGAACTTAAAAAAGATTGAAGAATACTCAAGTGATTACAAAGAAATTGAAAAGAAAGATTACAAAAATATTGTAGCAAAGATTGAAAAGATAATCGATGCAATTGAAAATGAACCCAAAACTTTAAAGTGGAAGCTCCGTGCAAAAATCGGCGAGAGAATAAAATGGTATCAAGAGGTAGAGTAAATAATTAACACTATTTAATCAACCGGGAAGCATGTATTAAGCCGCCGGTCTGCAGTTTCTCTCGTTTTCTCTTATAGTTTGCCAAGCTTCTGTTAAAACGTTTAACAGCGCTTCACGCAAGTTCAGGCCGCGTTGCTTCCACGTCGCCAGAAGCGCAAGCAGGGTTTGGTATATGCGCGCCACTATTGTTTCGAAGTGTTCCTATGGTCTTCCGCTGAACCACTAGTTCCACGAGCACCCGCTCAGCGCGGTTGATTGCCGGCTCGACACCCGTGGGTCGTGACAAACGAGAACCAATACGGATGCCCTTTGGATCTTTTTCAATGAAATTCCGTACCTTTTCTTGTACCGTTTGTTCATCAAACGTTCCATTGCGAGCTTCGCGTTTCTCGCCAGCCTTTCCTCTTTTCAGGTAGAGGTTCTTTTTCTAGAGCTTTTTTTGGGCTTGTCAAAGAGCTTGTGCAATCCTTCATTGAGCAGTTTTGCTTCCGCACAGCTTTCTGCGAGCTCTTTCGCTTCCTTGAGATTTTGACCCAGCACCGCCGGATCTTCATCTCGCTCTTGCGTGCGTAGGTGTGGTGAGACCTCAGACCATCGCATACCATCGTTCCTTCCCAAACTTTCCCCAGAATTTCATCCATGACCTTCTGCGGCTGAGTCCCGATTTAAGTGGGCTGATGAAGGTGTTCTACTCGGCCAGTGATTTTTGAGGCATAATTTTGGTTCGACGGCCAAAAAATAACGCAATCCCTACCCGTAAGAATTTTTGCCGCATAACTGCTTCAGAACCCTGTTCGGGGATACGGCACGTTTGAGGGAGGCAACGTGGTCTGGCTTGACCCCGCTCACGTGTGCATAGGCAAGAGCATAAGGACAAACCAGGAGGGAATCGATCAAGTTTCAGCAATACTCGCCTCGGTGGGAGTTGAGGAGATCAAGATCGTCCCCATACCGGGATGGCTTGAAAACGTCGACTGGCCTGCCGGAGGATTCGCCCACCTGGACTGCGTCTTCGGTTACGTGGACTCCGGTGTTGCCCTGATCTACCCGCCAGGAGTGCCCTACGATTTCCTGGAGTATTTGCAGGAAAAGGAGATCAACCTGATCGAGGTTCCTCCGGAGGAGGCTAAGGACTACGCCTGCAACACCTTGGCCCTTGAGCCGGGCAAGATAATAATGCTGGAGGGATTTGAAGCTGCCCGGAAAAACTGGAAAAAGAGGGCGTTGAAGTTATAACCGTGAACATGAGCGAGTTTATAAAGTTGGGTGGGGGGTCCACATTGCGCCAGCTCCCCCTGATCCGTGACCCGGGACCCAAACTATAGGGTCTCCGGAAATTTCAAAAACAGAAAACTTTGGTGCGGTGGGCGGGATTCGAACCCGCGCTGCGAGCTTGGCAAGCTCGTGTCCTAACCAAGCTAGACTACCACCGCTCATGTTGAAGTTGTCAACACCTCAATTAAACATTACTAGCCCAGGAGAAAATCGATCAGCTGCCCGCCCAGTATTGTCCCCGCCGTAAAGACCACCATGGCCACCGGCAGGGCTCCCGCCACCGCCATTCTCTTGGCCAGCCCATCGTCGCCCAGCTCGATCTCAACCACGTAGTTGACCAGGATCACCGTCAGGATGATCACGTAAACGCCAAGGATGAGGAGAAACTCCGGAGGAGAGATCCCGGCCGTGCCGAAGAACTCAAGCGCGGCTGTTTTCTCCGAAAGCAGCCCCTGCACCCTCGCCGCAACCGAGGTGATCAGCGGGGCAAAGAAAAGCGCCACCGCCCGCATGGAGGTCACCACCTCGGCCATCGAGCGCCTCATCTCCTCCCTGACCTCCCTCAGCTCACGAAGATGCTGAGCCGTCTGAAGGATCGCCTCTCCGGCGGCCCGGGTGCTTCTCTCAATCAGGTCGACCAGCATCTTCAGCGTCCCCTGAATCATGCCTGAGCCCACCTCTCTCATCGCCCCCCTGTTTTCCTCAAAGAGGGCCGCGCGCAGCCCCATCCCTCCCAAACTGATGTTCGAGGCTGCTGCCCTGAAGACCTCCGCCAGCTTGCTTCCGGCCATGGTCACGGCCACATGTCTCAGGGCTTCCTCGGCGGGATGACCCTCGCTGACGCGATTGCCCAGCTGCACCAGCGCCTCGCTGAACTCCTCCTCCATCTGGATGATCTCCTCACGACGCCGGAAGGCCCCCCTGAAGCTCAAGTGGAGGGAGAGGGAAATTCCCAGCACCAGCACCCAGAGAACGGCCAGAACCATGATCTCGGAAGGCGCCCCGAGCCACAGACAAGCTACCGGGATTAGAACGGAGGTGAACGCGGCCGCAAAAATCGAACGAAACCAGTTCACCCTGGCCTTGACGCCGGGAAGCGGAAAAGATGCCGGGCGTCTGGAAAGGACACTGCTGCTCAGGAAATAGACCAGCAGGGGGAGCAAAACACAGTACAGGAGGACCATCGGCACCGGCCCGATTTGAAGCTCCATTACCGAGAGCACCGGCAGGATGACCACGAGGACCAGCGGGAGCAATACCCCCAGGCTGTAGATCAACAAGGTGGGCAGGTTGATGCTCGAGGAAAATTCCCGCATCCTTGCCCTGGCGCCCTGCAAGACCAGCTGCAGCGATCTGTCCAGCGTCCTCTCCCGGCTGGCTCTCCGCTCATTCAGGGAGCTGCGGATGAGATAGATGGACCGACCCAGCTCCGGAAGCACCTTCTCCCAGTGCTGGGCAAACCCCCGCAGCGCCTCGTCCGCGCCAGAATGAAGGCGCAGGTGGCAAGCGGAGAGCCTCCTTCTCAGATCCTGCCCCATCCGGCCGCCCAGCTGTTCGCCCGCAAAATTACAGGCCCGCTCCAGGTTCGGCGTTATCTTCATGGCCATGGTGAGATAGCCGATCAGCAGGGGCGCCTCGCCCGCGGCCTTCAGTTTCTCGCAGTTATCCCGCCAGCCCTTCAGAAAAAAGAGCTTCATCATCCCCTTTGATCCAACGCCGAATCGAACCACTCGCGCCACCTCTGAAACAGCTCACGATAGTCCACGACCCCTCTCTGGAGCTGTTCCTCGAGAAGGGAGTGCCAGGCGAGATTGGTCTTTACGACAAACGGGGCCTCCAGCAGTTCCGTCCGGCCCAACTCCGCCTCCTCAACCAGCGATTCATAAATCCTGGCCCGGAGCTCCAGGTTGGCCATGACCTGGGCCGGGGTCACCCCCCATTTACCCGCTATCCCCGCGATCAGCTCTGATTTCCTCAGCGACCGCGTCGGACGCAAACAGTCGGCGGAATAATCAAAATACATGAGATTCCCAAACCCGTTCTCCGCCACCGGGTCGCTGCGCCATCCCCTTCTCACCTCGACCACCTGCACCAGCCTCCTGGCCCGAGATGCCCCTCCCCTCACCCGGATGGGCGCGGCCACGACGATGGCCTCGGTTGCCTTGAAAGAACTCGGCGGTATCCTGAGGTCGTGGACAACTCTCTCAAAAACATCGCGCGCGGTGGCCCCGTGGATGGTGCCCATCACCGAGTTCCCGGCCGCCCCGACCCTCATGGCCTCATAGAGGACCCGGGCCTCCTCACCTCTCACCTCTCCTATGATCAGCACCGATTCACCCAGGCGGAGCCGCCCGGAGGGCCTCCTCAGCGCGAAACTCGATTCCCCCACCCGAGACCGACGACTGCACCTGCAGTGACTGGATCTTATAACCCAGCCCGCGGAGCCTCTCCACCATGAGCTCCCTGGTGTCCTCGATGGTGATGACCCTGAACTTGGGAAGAATCTCCAGCATCAGCGCCCCCAGCAGGGAAGTTTTACCCGCTCCGCGGCTGCCAGCGATCAGCAGGGAGACCTGGGCGTCCACCAGCAGGCTGAGCAGCCCCGCCGCATAGGGGGTCAAAAATTTTGCCCTGATGAACTGCGGCAGCGTCCAGGGGGTGGGCTTGTGCCGGCGCAGCGCAAAGGCCAAGCCACCGGGGCTGAGGGGCGGCCCGATGGCAGCTATCCTCACCTCACCTAGGTTGAGGTCCAGAACAGGATCCGCCTCGGAGAAAGGCCGGCCGCTGAGGGCGCGGAACTTTGAGATCATCGACTCAGCGTCGTCTGGGGTGAGGAAGATGTTGGTGAGACACTCGTCGTGATCATGATGCAAGATGTGCACCGGTGTTGTTCCCACCGGGGCATCGATGTAGATGTCCTGAACCTTAGGATCCTGAAGAAGGGACTCCAGCAGCCCCAGCCCGGCCGTGAACTTGGCCAGGTAGGAGGCCAAGGCCCTGACCTCCTCCCGCGAGACCTGAATCCTCCCTTTGACCGCCCTCTCGATGATCAGCCTCTCTCCCAAGCGCGCAATCTGTTTGCGGGCCTGCAGGGGGTTCGGATCGAGCGCCGGGCATTGCTCGACGATCATCTGCCGCGCGTGCTGGAGGAGCGCCACCTGGTCGTGGGTCAGCCGGTACTCCGGTGGAACCAAAAAATAAAGATGCTGAAGCCGTCGCGGCAGGCGATAGATCTTCAGCTCACAGCCCTCGACCTCGTAAGAATCGATGAGCTCACCATCGGGTGGCGGCTCCATGCTGAGGCGGGTTGTCAAAAAGCAGGGGCGGACGAGGGGACGCAATATCTCTGAATATTTCAGGCCCGCCTGGGCAGCCCGCAGCAGCGCTGATCCCCTCAGTGAATTCAACAGCGGCTCCAGAGTATTTTTGATAAATTCCGACCGACAGGCCCGACAGCTGCTGGCCCCGCGCGCCCTTTTCGCGTTGATCTCTTGGCACAGGTTCTCCAGCCTGCGCAGCCCCGAAAGGGGATTGCCGGAGAGCTCCTCAAGCGCCCTGCCGAGTTGAAGTCTGCGAGAGGCCTCACACCTTCTGCAGTCAGCTGGCGTGAGGTTTGCCAGCGACCAGCGACGGAACTCATCGAGAATTTCCGCAACCTCTTTGAGCGCCTGCAGGCCCACACCGCTGTACTCGTGCTCATAAGATCCCGAAAGAACGACAACGTCAACGTCGGGCTCCTCAACCAGGGCCTCCAGAACCCCCCTCATGCACTCACTTGACTTTTCTACCGAGGCCCCACCACTGCAGCCGCTGCACCTGATCTTCATCACGCGCTCGCTGCCGAGCGTCGTGGTTCTCATTTCACAGCCCATCCCCTTCCCCCGCCCGGCGGCCCTCGACTCCGAACCCGGAGGAGGCAAGATTGCTGCAGAGCCTCACCAGACCCGCCAGGTTGGCCTCAAGGGTTGAGACCCTCCTCTCCAGAGCCGCCAGGCGCTGGCTCAGAATTTTAACGTCGTCCTGCAGCCTCGCCACCATCCTCCCATGGTCGGCGATGATGGCCCTCTCATCGCTCCCCTTGAAGATCATCGGGGACATCCCCCTGGGGCGGGCCTCTTCCCTGCCCCCTTCGACCCTTTCTCGCCTCCTGGAGTTCAAGGAGCCAGGAGGAAATCCGCGAAATCTGCTTGGAGACCTCCCCGTCCATGAGCCACTCCTCCCCGGAGCCCGGATAGGACATCAGCAGGACCCAGGTGCGCTCGCTCAGGAAGCCGGCCTCATGCAGCTCCTGGAAAAGCCTCTCCGGCCTGGTGCCCGCCAGTTTTCCGATCTGGTCTCGCAGGCAGGCGAGCCTGAAGAAGTCGGCGTCGCCAACCAGTTGCTCCCTGAGCGCCAGCAGCTCCTCCTTGAGCGCCATAAAATCCCGCCGGGCGAAGCGCAGCCAGTCCTGGCGCAGCTGGACATCCCTTCTGGCGCTGCCGAGGGACTGAAACATCTCTGCCGCCGCCGACCTCACCGACGCCACCGCTTTGTTCAGCTTCCGCCAGCGGGACTCGTCGACCCTTGACGCCTCGAGCAGCCACTCCAGTTCCTGATCCAGCCTGCGCAGCCTTTTCGCCGCCTTTTCCGGGCTGTCCTGGTCCAGCTCCAGAATTCGGTCCACATCATCCATTACCGCCTCCAGCCTGAGCTCACGACCCATCCTCACCCAGCTCCTCCAGCCTCTGCTCCACCCGGGAAAGCTTCATTTTGACCTCATCATCATCGAGCGAGCGGCATCTTTTCAGCTCCTCCCTCAGGGCGCGGAGGACCTCAACTTCGGCCAGAAGGAGAAGCCTCAGGAGCGAGGGGCCCCTTCTGCTCCGGCTGAGGTGCCTCTCGAGGACAGCAAGCCCCACATGCCAAGAAACGGCCACAGCAATGACGCCGAGAAGGACCTCCAAGCCTCCCGCCGCATCATTGAGGGCTGCCCGTTTAAAAAAAGGAAAAAAGGAAATTTCCGGCCGCAGCCCATAACGCCAGGCAGTTAACAATCAAACCATCTGGCTCAACAACGGGGAAGACCGGCCCAGAGATGAACTGCGGACAGTATTTTAACCGCTTAGGTCGATTTAAGTGTGATCACATGATGGATGAAATAATCAAGTCGGCCCTTACCTTCTTCGTCATCATGGGTCCCTTTTCCAGCGTCCCGATCTTCATCTCGGTGACGAAGTACATGAACCAAACGCAAAAGCTCTCCGCGGCCACGCAGGCGATAGCCACCGCCGGAGGGGTCCTCTTCGCCTTCCTCTTTTTCGGCCAGTTTCTCCTCGATGTCTTCATGATAGATTTTGCCTCGCTGAGCATCGCCGGTGGGTTGATCCTCACCATCCTCGGGATCGAGCTGATGCTGTCGCTGTCGATCAGCGGCAGGGGGGAAAGCTCTCCGGCCATCACCCTGCTAGCGACGCCCATCCTCACTGGTCCGGGGGTGATCGTCACAACGATGATCTTTGTGCAGCAGTATGGTTATCTGATAACTTCAATCGCGGCCTTGATCGCCTTAGTGGCCAGCTGGTTGGTCCTCTGGTTTTCCGGACACATCAGCCGGGCGATAGGGGACTTCGGCACGGGAATTATCTCCCGGATCACCGGGCTGCTGCTGACCGCCTTTGCCATAGAACTCATCATCACCGGAATCAAGGCGGCCTTCGCCCTTTGAACCCGATCACCGGGCCAAACTTTTCCAGATTTTGCCCTGCGTGGCAATCAGCGCGGCCACCCTGGCCGCGCGGGCGTTGGAATTCATCACCAAAACTCCCGCGCGCTCCAGCTGCTCCACTTGCCTCCTGAGATCCTGGGGGTCACCGCCGGTGCCCAGTACCGAGGCCACGGCGCTGAGGTAGCCCCCCGATTCCTCCACGATCTCCTTTGCCTCCCTCAAAGCGGGGAAAAGTTCACCCGCGGGGTTGGGATGGGCCCCAAAGCCCAAGAGAACGTCAAACAGGACCACGGCGGTTTCCCAATCCTTCGCCTCCTTCACCAGCCTCTCGCAACGCGGGGTGAGATCAACCGCCGGGTGTTTCCCCCCGGAGAGATATTCGGCCCCGAAGTCCACGCAGGCATGGCCCTTGCTGGAATGGGGATCCGGCAGCCTGAGCTTGGGCTCGAGGGGAACGTTGGAGTAAATAGCGTCAAAATACCTTCGCAGGATCACCATCGTCTCCGTGCAGAGGGCCCCGCCTGAATAAAGCCCCCGGATGAACTTCTGCCCGTAGCCAAACTTGCCGTACTCCTCCGCGGCAATTTTCCTGAATTTCTCCGGCAAGGCGGGAGAAAGCTCATCGGGTTTACCGGCACCGCTTAAAGCCAGCGCCTCGGCTGCGGCTTCCTCAAGGGTGCTCACGACCGTCACTCCGGATTGCCCCCCGCCGGCCCTGCCGCCCAGGAAACAGGCCACGGCCGGCTTTCCCGTCTCCGCGGCGGCCTCGAGCACCAGACGTCGGACGCTGGTGACGGGCTCGCGGGAAAGCACCGCGATGACTTCTGTGGCCGGATCTTCCGCCAAAAATTTTAAGGCCGACAGGGTACCCGAAGCGTTAACGCTCTGGGAAAGGTCCCTGCAGCCCACGTCAAGCGCCTGGGAGACGCCAACGCCATCAACCAAACAGGCGACCTGCTGAATGCCGCTGCCGAAGGTGCCGATTATCCCTATCGGGCCGCGGCGCACTCTGTTCCAGATGCCGAACCCCTGACCGTTTAAAATCGACGTGCTGCAGCCCGGGCCCAGAAAGAGAAGCCCGCGCTCGGACGCGGACGACTTGAGAGCCGCCTCCTCGGTGAGGGACAAACCGCCGCCGAGAAAAACCACGTTTTTTCCCGACCTAATGGCCTCCATGGCCTCACCCGCGGCTTGAACTCCCGAGGATGAAATGACGGCGATCTCCACCATGCTGCACCCAACAAAAATCTCTCCTGTTGGTTAAAACACCTGTCACGGGCAACTATCTTAAGCCGGAGGACCAAGGGAAAAGGGGAGGTAAATGCAATCTGCGAGCTACCGGGTCGGCAGGGCCTTCCTCTGCCGGGCTGACTACCGCTCGGAGCTGATGAAGTCCACGCTCGATTTGGTGAGGGAGAAAAAAATAAAGATGGCCCTTTTCGCCGTGATCGGCTCGGTTGCGGAGGCGACCCTCGCCTATTACGACCAGTCAAAAAGGGAATACCGGAAGATCAGGCTGGAAGAGCCGCTGGAAATCGCGGACTCCTGGGGAAACATCTCCTGGAAGGACGGCCAGCCCTTCGCCCACCTGCACGCCGTGCTTTCCGACGCCGGGGGCAAGACCTACGCCGGGCACCTAGTTCAGGCCACCGTCTTTGCCGCCGAAATTCACCTTCTGGAGCTGATCGGGAAGAAACTGGAAAGGGAACACGATGAGGTAACCGGGCTGTCGCTCTGGAAGTTCAAAAAACAGGGGTTGAAGTAGCTACTCGGCGTACTGGGTGGGGTCCTCAATTCCGGCGGCTTGGAAGGCTTTTTTCCGGTTTCTGCAGGACTCACACTTACCGCAGTGAATCTCCCCATCGCGGTAGCAGCTCCACGTCAGCTCCAGCGGAACCCCCAGCTTCACGGCCAGCTTCAGCACCTCGGCTTTGGTCATGCCGGTGAGCGGGCTCTTCACCTGCAGCTTTGATTCCGTGCCCAGGGAAATGGCCTTGGAGATGGCGCGGACAAACTCCTCCCGGCAGTCGGGATAGAACTTGGCATCGTCAAGCTGGGGCCCGTAAAAGATGGCCTCGGCGCCGAGCGATGAAGCATAGGCGGCCGCGATCGCCAGCATTACACCGTTTCTAAACGGGACGATGATGCTGGTGTCAAATTTCTCCGGCATGCGCATGCTGCTGTCAATCAGAGCGGTGACGCCCGGCCCGTAGAGGTCCTTCAGAAATGAGATGTCCACCACCCGGTGCTCCCTCGCCCCCAGCGCCCGGGCAATTTTCTTGGCGCTCTCCAGCTCCCTGGTGGCCAGCTGCCCGTAGTTGAAGGACAGGCAGTAGAGCTCATAGCCTTCCCTTTTTGCCAGAGCAGCGGCCACGGCGCTGTCAGGACCACCTGAGAGGAGACAGACGGCTTTCATACAATTCCACTTGCCGGTGGAACTAAATAAAACTTTGAAATCTGCGGCGATCACCGGACGGGGAGATTGAGGCTGGCGTCTATGTCCTCGGCGATCTCCCGGATGGACTTCAGGGTGCGTTGAATGTCCAGCTCTATTTCATCCACGATCTTCTGGAGAGAATGGGAGCGAAGTTCCCACTTGCTTCCCTCCTTTGAGATTACTCCGGCCCTCCTCATCCGGTTCAGATGATGAACGATCGCGGTCCTGCTGAGCTTGACGTGTTGGGAAATATCGTCCACGGTTATCTGGCCTTTCTTCGATTCCATCAGAAACGCCTTGAAGACCTTCACTGCCGTCTCAGACCTGTCCCTCACCCCGAGCAGCCCTAGGGACTCACAGAACCATTTCAGGTCCCCATCCAGCGTGCTCTTCGCCGGCTGCTTCATGGTGCGGATCAAGATCTCCCTCATGACACCACCTTTTTACTATTGGACCGTTAAATTTAAATACTTTAACCTTGCTATAACTATTTGAAATAGTCAAAAACAAAACGAATTAGTGGAGGTGGTGAACATGATCTGGATGGACATCTTCGATGAGATGAGAAGGATGCAGAGGGAGATCAATCGGATGTTTGGAAACCTGCTCGCCAGACCATCGTTCGCCACCCCGCTGGCACCGGCTTGGGGCGGCTGGAGAGAACCACTGATGGACCTGTGGGAGGATGAGGACAACGTGACCATCAGGGCAGAGATCCCAGGGGTTAACAAGGAGGACATCAAGCTCAACGTCACCGAGGACAGCCTAGAGGTCAAGGTGCTGAGAAAGAGGGAAAGCAAGGGAGAAACAGCGGGAGTGCAGCACCTGGAACGCAGCTACGAGGGCTTCTACCGCTACGTGCAGCTGCCCTGCAAGGTGGTTCCAGAGAAGGCAGAGGCGACTTACAACAACGGCATCCTCGAGGTGAAAATACCCAAGGCGGAAAAGGAGAAGAAGCGGGGTGTCGAGGTAAAGGTCCAGTAAACGCCCCCTTTTCCCCTTTTTTATTTGATTTTTCGGTCTTTCCTGGCGGGGGCCGTTTCTCCGCTTTTTTCGGAGGATCACGCAAGCAGCTATTTAAATCAGGTGCTCTTGTCAGTTAAATGGAAAATCGGGTTGAAAAGATGCCGCGCGCGTTCATCGCCATCGATGTGAGCGAGGAGGTAAGGAAAAGGATAGTTGAGGCCCAAGAGCAGCTCCGGGCAACCGGGGCTGACGTCAAGCTGGTCGAGCCACCAAACATCCACGTGACGCTCAAGTTTCTGGGGGAGGTCCCGGAAAAAAGGGTTGAGGAGATCGCCGCCGCCCTCGGAAGAGCGGTAAACGGAGCGAAAAAGTTTGACATCGGCGTTAGGGGCATGGGTGTATTCCCCAACCTGAGCTACATTCGAGTCATCTGGGTCGGAGTGGAGAGGGGCAGGGATGAAATTCTGGAACTTCACCGGAAAATAGAGAAGGAACTGCAGCAGATGGGATTCCGCCCAGAGGCTGATTTCGTCCCCCACCTGACCGTGGCCCGGGTAAGGACCGCGAAAAACAAGGAAAGGCTCGCGGGCTTCATCAAGGAAAAGGCCGCCGTGGACTTCGGCACGTCGCGGGTGCTCGCCGTGGAGCTGAAGCAGAGCACCCTGACGCCGAAGGGACCCATCTACAGCACCCTGGCGAGGCTGGAGCTGCAGGACTGAGAGCGGTCCCGCCAAGATCATCTCCGGGAGTTCAGCGGTACCAGGGGAGCCTTCTGGTGAGATATTCCGAGAGGAACTCCCTGAACCCGCTATCCCTGAGAAGCGCCTTCAGTTTGGCCCCCTCATAGATCTGGTATTTTCTGGCAATCGCTTCCGCAACGTGCTTGCCAAATGATGCCCGCTGTGATAAAATCTCCTTCAGCAAATCCAAAGCGTCAGTCCACTCCCTCTTCAGCTCAAAAACCATCCTGCCGGCCGCATCCACCATCGGTCCGGCCAAATAGGATTTTGAGCCGAGGTGTTCCCTGACGAAGCTCTCAGCCGGCACATTGGGGGGAGGGCCCACGCGTGTCTTGACCCCGGGCAAGCTTGAGACGCTCAGCTCGATGAGGATGGCCGAGTTTGAGTTGGCCCAGACATCGCTGCGGAGCACCTCAAATCCTTCCTGGGCCAAACGGGTCACGATGGCCCGCTCCGTCTTGCGCAGCTGGGGGAAGAGCACGTCCGGCACCACCCGCGGCGACCGGAAGACAACACAGAAGATCCTTGTTCCCCTCTTCTTCAAAATTCTGTCGAGCTCCCTGGGCTTCAGCAGTCTCACCTGCCTCGGAAAGAAGAACTTCAGGCCCGGCCTATGCTGGAAATCCTGGCAGGCCCGCACGAAAATGGAGAAGTTCTGCAGGGAAACTGCGGCGGCGGCATTGCGATTGGGGTCCACGGGATCCACCACCACGAGCGGCTGGTTTTCAAACATCAGCTTCAGCTCGGACCTGTCAGAATAATGGGAGGAGATATCGATCATCTCTCCCGGCAGCCACCTGCTCGCCGCCTCGACCAGTTTTGTAAAGGAGCCATAATGCAAGATGAGGAGCTCGCAGAGATAGCCGGAGAAGCCCTGTTTCTTCAGCTCGGCGCCGTAGACCCCTATCCCCGTGGCGAACTGCTTGAGCAGCAGCACCTCGTCGGCGAGCTGAGGTGTCAGTTTTTCCTTGACGTAACGCTGGTGGTGCGGGGAACGGTCGACAGCACTTTTGATTCTCTTGGGATCGGCGACATCGAAACAGGGCACCAAATCTATGTCGAGCCCGCGGAACTTCATCGTCACATAGGGGTGCTCGGCAAACTTTTCCTCCCCCGCCGCGCCCGCCACCTCTCGCGCGACCGCCAGCCCCTTTTCCTCCAGCTCCTCACGGGTGAGTCCCTCGTCAAAGAGAATGAAGATATCGATATCCGGTTCCTGACGAAGCCAGGTGCCGCGGGCCACCGAGCCGACGAGCATTGCCCTGGCATTAAACCCGAGCCTTGAGATGGCCTCATCGGTGCGGCGGAGCAATTCGGAAGCCACCTCTTCCACAAACCTGATATCAGCCTCCCTGGGTTTGACCCTCCGGAGAACCGCTGCGAGGATATCAGCCATCCTTCCACAAAGATTGATTAATTGCGGCGGGATAAATTGTTAGCGTTATAACGGCTGGAGTCGATGGGGAAAGGAAAGAGGTATGACAAAATCCTTTGAAGCTCTGGTAAAAAATGCCAGGCACGCCATGGTGGTGGGAATCGGGGGAGGCGGCGACGTTGTCGGCGCCATACCCACCTCGCGCTACCTTCGCTGGCTCGGCATCCCCACCCTGCTCGGCGGGCTGACCTGGGAGCGCTACGTCAACGACCCGGAGCCAGGGCCCAGGAAGATGGAGGAAATAATCGATATCGAGCTGCTCTCACCGACCGTGGGGCTGGCCAACGAGAGGACGAGAACAACGAAAGGGATCCGATTCACCGAATCCGCGGTGGCCGAGGTCCTCAGGGAAAAGGTCGCGCTGATCGACCTGAACCAAGGCGTCCAGGGGGTCATCGAGGGTCTCAACGAGGCCATGCGGAAGCTGGGCATCGATCTCTTCATCGGCATCGACGTCGGGGGCGATGTCCTCGGCGAGGGGACAGAGAAGGGGCTGCACAGCATGCTCGCAGACAACATGATGCTGGCGGCGATGGCCAACCTCGAGGTGCCCACTGTTCTCGGAGTGCTGGGCTGCTGCATGGACGGTGAACTGACCTTCGAGGAGTTCAACAGGCAGCTGGCAAAAATCGCGGGGTACGGCGGGCTCCTCGGCGCCCGCTGTCTGACGCCGGAGGACATCGAGCTCCTGGAGAGGGTGATCCCGCATACCAAGACGGAGTCGAGCCTGCTCGCCGTCAAGGCCGCCCGGGGATTCACCGGAGAAATCGAGATACGTGGCGGTCGCTGCCGGGTGCTGGTGACCCCCATGTCCGCGCTCACCTTTTACTTCGACACCAGGATCGTCTATGAGCACATCAGCAAGGTGGCGAAGGACCTAGTGCCCACGAAGAGCTTGGAGGAGGCCAACGAGGTGTTAAAGCGGGCCAGGTTACCCAGCGAGCTGGACTTCGAGAGAAGCTTCGCTTGGAAAAAATATCTGAAGTGACAACATCACAATCCTGATCACCGCTCTTGTGGTTTCGCGCGGACTTAATTTTCCATCCGAAAGCTGCTGCTTGAGGTGACTTTTGCCGGCGATGGACTATTAGCCAGGTTCAACCAAGTGTTTTCGGAGACCATGGGAAGCCTGAAGCATGCTTTAACCGGCGCTCTCGGCAGGAATGCCCCGGCCATCAGCTTCATCATCTTGGCCTTCCTGATCGTCACCGTTCTGAGCACCGCTTACTTCCTGCTGGCCTTCAACCGGGAACAGTTCCTCAACCTGCCCCAGGTCAAGGAGTACGACAACCTGCTGGAAAACGTCACGGGGATGGACGAGTGGTCGAGGACAAAATTTTACTGGTCAAACAACCTCAGGATCGCCGGGCTCTACGCGATCTCCTTTCCCTTTTACACCGGGGCGGCCTCGCTCCTGATGACGAGCCATCAGATAGGCCTGGCGGCGGTGTACAACTATCACCTCTACGGCCCGCTTGTCCTGCTGAATTTCATCAGCATCATCTTCGTTCACGGGATCCTCGAGCTGACGGGGGCGCTGATCCTCGGGGGCGCCTCGCTGCGGCTTGCTTGGAAGCTCTGGGGTTATTTGGGCCATGCCCTGACCGCTGGCTGGGGGAAGGTGACCAGGAAAAGAAAGGCCGCGATCAGGCAGCACCTGACCGATTACCTCATCCTCATCGCCCTGGGTTCACTTCTGATCGCCCTGGCCGCTCCCGTCGAGGCCTATCTTTCTCCGAGCGCCAGCGTCTTGTTCCTGATCTCACCGACGCTGGCGATCTTGTTCCTCGCCTCCGTGCTGCTCTTCTACGCGGCAATCATCAGGGTGGGCTTCAGGCCAATGCTCCGCCGGGCCTCCTCGGTGCTGGAGGACCTCGGAGAACTGGCCTCGGGCAGGTGGAAACCGAGCCACCTTTCGCTGCTGATGTTCCTCCTCTTTTCCCTGCTGACCTGGCTGGGGCTGCCGGTCTGATCTCCGGCAGAAACAACCCGGCCACCGTGGCCGCGAAAATCAGAGGAGAACCGGCGTTATATTAGCTGGTGGGAAACTTAGGTTTGATATCCATGGAAAAGATAAGCCTGGGAAAGCTGCCCACGGTGATGACCTCGCGGGAACTCATCGACACCGCTTTCAGGAGGGCCTCCGAAGCCGCGCCCAGGATAAAGGGATCTCCACGAGAGGTAGCGGTCCAGCGCGAGCAGCAGCGCATAACTGTGGTCACAGCGACTGTGGTCGAGCACCTGAAGAAAACCGTGGCGGCCTTCCCCACCCTGACCGGCCTGCCCCAGTTCCACCGCGACCTGGTGGAGGCCCTGTGCGGCATCGATCGCCTGAGAAAGGCGCTGGGTGCCATCGCCGGGGCAACCAAGGTCGTGGAGAAAATCAGGCGGGAACAGCTGAGGAAACTGAAGTACATCAAGTATCCCGCCGAGGCCGCCGCCGTGCGCCGCCAGGCCTACGGCCGGATCTCCTCGGTGCTGAAAAAAATAGACCAGGAGCTCCTTTTCCTGAAGGAGGCCGCCAAGAAGCTCTCAGAACTGCCCGAAGTTTATGTCGATATGCCAACGATCGTGATCGCGGGTTACCCCAACGTGGGGAAATCAACGCTGCTGAAGGCGCTGACGGGTTCCTCCCCCAAGATCGCCCCCTATCCCTTCACCACCACCGGGATACAGCTGGGCTACTTTGAGGACAGGCACCGGCGCTACCAGGTCGTGGACACACCGGGATTGCTGGACCGGCCTTTGGAAGAACGCAACCAAGTTGAGCTGCAGGCGATATCGGCCCTGAAGAACCTGGCCGGGGTCATCGTCTTCCTTCTGGATCCCTCCGAGACCTGTGGCTACCGGCTGGCGGACCAGCTGCACCTCCTCGAAGAGGTCAGGAGATCTTTTCCGCACACAAGGATTTTCGTGGCCGCCAACAAGGCCGACCTGCTGGGCCCGGAGCTAACCCAGCAAATTCAGAGGGACCATCCCGACATCCTCTTACTCACGGCCACGACGGGGGAAGGTGTCGAGGAGCTGCGGCGGAGACTGATCGCTGAGCTGGGGTCGAGCCCGCCAGGCGCCGGGCCACGATCTCAGAACTTGTAGCCGATCTTCCGGAGAAACTCCTTCCGCCAGGCGATGTCCTTCTCGGTCTCGATTCCCTTGCTTCCAAAACCATCGACGACCCCGAGGATTCCGCGGCCCTGAGCCGTTTCGGCTAGGATCACCTGCAGCGGGTTGGCGGTGGCGGCAAAAATGGAGCAGACTTCGGGGATCTCCTTAATCCTGTTCAGGACGTTGATCGGGTAGGCATTTCGGATCAGGATCAGCAGACTGTGACCGGCACCCAGCTCGAGCGCCTTCTTGGCCGCAAAATCCTCGAGTTCCGGGTCGGTGCCGCTGTGCCTGACGAGACAGGGGCCGCTCGACTCACAGAAGGCCAGCCCGAACTTCAGCCCGGGAATGGAGGTCACCAGCGCCTCGTGCACATCCTCAACTGTCTTGATGAAGTGCGACTGGCAAAGGATCAGGTTGCATCCCTCGGGAGGAACCAGCTCCACTATTTTTAACTCCAAGGAACCCACCTCCTCACAGGATAAACTCCCGTTTCAAATCGATAAATATTTCCTTGCCGAGACTGTTTCTGAGAGGATGGGGAAAAACCTGATCCTGAAGACGGCAGCGGGTGCGGGCAAACACCGGGTCCAGCTCCTCCTGCTGCCTGTCGGTGAGGACATACTGGCGGTGTTTTCTGGAGGGGACCGGCCGCACGTCGGAGCCGTCGCCGTGGCGATTCCCCGCCCCAGCCTCAGGGACCCGAGCAGGCTGAGCGCCACCTCCTCCGTCTTCACCCTGGTCGGACACAAGGACGATGAAGTTGCCCGGATGGCCTCGGAGAGGCTGGCCCGCGAACTCAACCGGGTGGCCGTGGTGGCCTGTGGAATACATGTGGAAAAGGCAACCAAGGCTGACATCGGGAAGCTGGTCCAGAACGCAAAATTGTCCCTGGAAAAGGCGATCAATTCCCTGAAAAAAGGTGCTGGGCAGGCCTGAGTTGAACCTCTAGGCAGCTCTGGATCTCCCCACCGCGTCGGCTATCATCACCAGAACCACGATCAGGCCGAGCCAGAAAATCAAGTCCATCTGCAGCGCCACGACGTCGACCCGCCAAGGCGCTGCCGGCGGCCCGATTATCGTGCTGAAGGTGTGGGTCGCCCAGGTGAAGGGGATTCCGTAGTCCACGTGCACGTAGTCGGGCCACTCGTAATAGAAACCCCAGGTCAAAGAGAAGAAGGCAATGACGGCCAGGGCCAGCACCAGAATGGTCGGGATGAATTTTCTCATGCCATCGTGGTCAACTTCTCGCCCTGAGCTCTTAGCTTTAACTTTCTGATCACTCACGCCGCTGGGACGGGACTGGAAAGGTGTTTTAAAGAATGAGGTGAGAAAAGTTAACGGTGGCGGAATGTCGATGCCTGCGGAGATCGCCTGGCTGGTGCCCATCGTCGCGTCCTTCATCATCGGCCTGCTGGTCGGGGCCATCGTCAAAAAAGCCTTCAATCTGATGGTTCTCCTGGTCGCCCTCATCATCGTCCTCGTCGCCACCGGGGCGCTGAGCCTCTCCTTTCACGATCTGTTTGACAGGGCCATGGAGATACTTCCCAAGCTCTACGAGGCGGGGAGCGGGTGGCTCAATGTACTGCCCTACTCCTCGGTGGCCTTTCTCCTCGGGCTGGCGATAGGGCTATGGAAAGGATGAGGGAACTCGGTGAACTTCTAACCAGTAGGTTAGACAAAAGAGAATGTGGAGAGGGACCGATAACGACAATCGTGGTGGAGCCGAAAGATGACGCAGTATTTGAAGGGGAGATATGAGCTTATAATTCGAAAATAATATTAGTGATAAACATGAGCGTTCTCATCCTTGATGATGATATTAGAAAGTACGATTTAAATGATGCCTTAAACAAAATTGACCAGATACTTGGTCATCCGCCGCTTGTACAATTTAACTTTGTAAGGGAAAATATGCGGGAAACAGACAAGAGAAAAGGGAAATTGAATCGGTGGTTGGACCGATTAGTTTTTCTATTTATGAAAACACCATCCAAATTCCTATTGGGGAAAGAAAATTCTCGGTGGGGAAAATGAAAGAAATATTTGCCAAGGTAATCATCGGAGACAGCAGAAAGATGATAGAAATTAAAGACAAAAGTGTAGATTTAGTTGTAACATCTCCGCCTTATTGGCACATAAAAGACTATGGTGTTAAAAATCAAGTCGGCTATGGTCAAACGCTACACAGTTATTTGAAGGATTTATTTCGAGTATGGAAAGAATGTTTTAGAATACTAAAACCTGGAACCAGATTGTGTGTAAATATAGGAGATCAATTTTTAAGAAGCATAATTTTTGGACGTTATAAAATTGCCCCATTACATTCCGAGGTCATAACCCAATGTGAAAAATTAGGTTTTGACTATATGGGCTCCATAATATGGCAAAAGAAAACCACCATGCATACTACTGGTGGAGCGAATGTTATGGGGTCATACCCATACCCCGGTAATGGCATGGTAGAAATAGACTATGAATTTATTTTAATTTTCAAAAAACCTGGTAAAAAAACAGTCCCCCCCGAAATTAAAGAACTATCAAAATTGAGTAAGGAAGAGTGGAAAGAATATTTTTCGGGACATTGGAGATTTCCTGGAGAGCGGCAGATATGTCATGAAGCAATGTTTCCTGAAGAATTACCGAAAAGATTGATAAAGATGTATACGTTTGTTGGGGATACTGTTCTTGATCCTTTTTTGGGCAGTGGAACGACTATTAAAGCTGCAATAAATCTTAACAGAAATGCTATAGGGTATGAAATAAACGAGGATTTTCTCGATATAATTAAAGAAAAAGTTGGTACAGATATTGAAATAATAAAGAGAACAAAAGATATAGAATTAGATACAATAGATTATGTTCCAACCATTCAAGATGCAAAGCCGTTAATAGAGCCAAAGCTGTTCAAGTTTGAAGATGAAAGGCTCTACAGAGTAGCCGAAATTGTGAACGAAGAAACTTTAAAACTTGACACTGGGCTTGTGGTAAAATTGTTTGGCGTAAAAATTCTACCAACAAAAGAAAAAGATGCCAAAGAATATTTAGAGAAATTTGTTAAAGGAAAACACGTTTTTCTAAAATTTGATACCTTTTCAAAGATTGAAGAGGGAACAACCTTTGCTTACGTCTATTTAAAAAATAAGATCTTTGTAAACAAGGAAATGATAAAACTCGGCTTCGCGAAGTCTGCTGATTATTATTTTTCTTATAAAGATAAGTTCTTAGAAATTGAAAATTCAAAATTACACAAAAACAGCACGCTTAAAAACAACTTACCGTTAACTGAATTTTGAAAGTAGTTCACTAATATCGATTTTTATGCCATCTTCTATTTTTTCATAGTAAATGATACAACCTTTTATTTTTTCTTGTAATCTTTTTGCTTCAATTTTGTATGTATAAGGTTTAATGGAAATTGAAACATCTTCAATAAAGCCGTCTATGCCCTTTGCCTCTTCTTCGGGGGTTGCCAATCTATATTTTTTTCCAAGCATGTGTGCAACACGTTTCAGAATAGCCTCCTGAAAACGGATGCCTACAAATGTCTTAACTAATACCAAATCTTCGACCCAAGCCCTTATTGTCTTTTCATCAATTTTATTCATAGCTTCCTTAAAATTTCCAAGCATATTAGAAATCTTCTTAACCGCATTATTTATTGCGTCGGGTTTTTCTTTGAGATACCATTCTTTCCATTCTTCATACGTTTTAAAGGGTTTAACTAGTTCTGTCATTTGGCCTACCACAGCCGGAACAGTCCCTTTTGCAAACCTATTTGCTAAATTCAAAAGTGGAGAAACATATTTTGGAAGAGATAGTTTTCTCCCCACCAATAAATCTGTCAATTCTTCTTCCGTAATTTTTACAATATTATTCATTCATATCTCCATTTTCCAATTATTGTTTGGATTTATTAGTTAAGCGGGTTATAAGGGATAGTTCATGGACTATTTCCTCACACCTATTTCTCACTCCAGCCTCATGATCCTAATTTGATTTTGTTTTTCGGTGGAAGATAAACAGCAAATGATGAGCAAAATTGGAAAATAAGATGTTTTACGGTAAATTTTTCGAATTGATTGTGTAAAAAAAATGATAATCAAATAAAAAAGGCAAATAAATTTCTTTGATTGGTATTTTTGATGATTAGAATTATAAAATGATAAAAAACTAAATTTTAACTCAAAAAACAAAAATAAAAAAAATGAAATGCCCAACGACTGATCATCGGACATTGATGACTTCATTAAACCTTTTTCCCAACTTTTATTCGGGCTTTGCCTCTTCGGGCTTCTTCTCCTCGGGCTTTGCCTCTTTCTTGGCCTTCTTCTTAGCCACCCACTCACCCCCGCCTTTCTTGTTTTTGTGGTTATGGCATTTGCTGCTTAAAGGCGCTTCGGTCCTCCCTTTTTATGACTCATTCGCTTTTTCGAAACTTAACCAAACGGCCCAAGACGCTTAAGAATTTTTTGCTGTTTTAAAAAAGAATTGGTCCAATTTTTTCTGCCCTGAAAACTGAGAAACAGTTCACGAGGTTTCCATCGCGTCTATGATGGCCTCGGCCATCTCCATGGTCCCCACCGCGGTGGGATCGTCAGGCTCCGGCTTCAGGTCATAGGTAACTCTCCTGCCCTCCCGGATGACTCTGGCCACGGCCTCCTCCAGCCTCCTCGCCGCCTCCCCCTCGCCCAGATATCGCAGCATCATCACCCCGGAGAGCACCGCCGCCGTCGGGTTCACCTTGTTCTTCCCGGCATACTTCGGGGCGCTGCCGTGGGTCGGTTCAAACACCGCCGCGTGATCACCGATGTTCGCCCCCGGAGCCACGCCGAGACCCCCGACGAGCCCGGCACAGAGATCCGAGATGATATCGCCGTAGAGGTTGGGCGCAACGATCACGTCGTAGAGCTCCGGCTTCTGCACCAGCTGCATGCACATGTTGTCGACGATCCTGTCCTCAAAGGCGATGTCCGGGAACTCCGCCGCCACCCTCCGGGCAGCCTCCAGAAAGACGCCGTCGGAGAACTTCATGATATTCGCCTTGTGCACCGCCGTGACCTTCCTCCTGCCGTTCTGCCGCGCGTAGTTGAAGGCAAACCTGACGATTCTCTCTGAGGCCTGGGGAGAGATCGGCTTCAGGCTGATGCCAGAACCGGGCCGGATGGCCGCCTTCTTCCTCTCCCTCACGAAGTTGATGAACTCCTCAGTCTCCGGTTTCCCCGACTCATACTCTATCCCGGCGTAGAGGTCCTCGGTGTTCTCCCTCACCACGACAATGTCAACATCGCTGTATCTGGATCTCACACCGGGATAGAGCTTGCACGGCCTCAAGCAGGCGTAGAGGTCGAGCTCCTTTCGCAGCGCCACGTTGACGCTTCTGAAGCCGGTGCCCACAGGGGTGGTTATCGGACCCTTCAAGGCAACCCTGTTTCTCCTTATCGACTCCAGGACCTGATCCGGAAGGGGTGTGCCGTACTTGGGTATCACCTCGGCTCCGGCCTCGACGACCTCCCACCTTATCCTCACCCCGGTGGCCTCGATGCACCTTCTGGCCGCGGCCATGACCTCGGGGCCAACACCGTCCCCGTTGATCAGCGTGACAACGTGCTCCACCTGAACTCACCGTATTTCTTGAACTGCTCCACCAGCCCGCCATCCTCCAGCATCTGCAGCAGGAACTCCGGCATCGGCTTGGCGCGGAAGGTCTCGCCGGTGGTCAGGTTCACCACCAACCCCTTCCTCAGATCTATCTCCAGTGTGTCCCCCTGCCTGGTGCGGTCGGGAGCCTCCCGGCACTCCACCACGGGGAGGCCCACGTTAACGCAGTTCCGGTAAAAGATCCTCGCGAAGGACTTGGCCACGATCGCGCCGACCCCGAGGTGCTTCAGGACCAGGGGCGCCTGCTCCCGGCTGGAGCCGCAGCCGAAGTTCTCACCGGCCACGATCACGTCGCCCCTTTTCACCCTTTTAGCAAAATCAGGCACCAGGGTCTCCATGGCGTGCTGGGATAGCTCCTCCAAATCAATGGTCTTGAACTTGTACTTCCCGGAGATGATCGCGTCGGTGCTCACCGCGTCGCCGAACTTCCAGACCTGTCCTTTGATCGTCAAGATCTTTCCCCCAGAAATCTCCTCGGGTCGGTCAGCTCCCCGGTCACCGCCGAGGCCGCTGCCGTCAGCGGAGAGGCCAGGTAGATCTGCGCCTCCTTGCTGCCCATCCTGCCCACAAAGTTCCGGTTCGACGTCGAGACGCAGATCTCGCCCTGTCCCAGGACGCCCAGATGGCCACCGGGGCAGGGGCCACAGCCGGGACCGTAAATCGAGCAACCGGCCTCGGCAAACATCTGCAGCAGTCCCATCCGCAGGGCCTCAAGGTAGACCTCGCGCGACGCCGGTATCACCAGCATCCTCACTCCCTCCTTGACCCTCCTGCCCTTCAAGATCCTGGCGGCTTCCAAAAGGTCCTCCAGCCGGCCGTTGGTGCAGCTGCCCAAGAAAACCTGGTCAACCTTAGCACCCTCCACCTCCCTTACTGGCCTAACGTTGTCCACAGAACTGGGACAGGCAACCAGGGGCTCCAGCCCCTCGGCAGAAACCCTGATGGTGTCCGAGTACTCGGCATCCGGGTCACTCTTCAAGTACTCGCCCTCGGCTTCCGTCCTCCTCCTGAGGAACTCCCGGACCTTCTCGTCGGGCTCCACTATCCCGCTCTTGGCGCCCATCTCCACCACCATGTTGCAGAGCGTCATCCTTCCCGAAACGCTCATCTCCGCCACGGTGCTTCCCGAGAACTCGATTGCCTTGTAGGTGGCACCGTCGGCCCCGATCAACCCCAGGAGGTGCAGGATGACATCCTTGGGCAAAACCCCCTGGGGCAACCTGCCGCTGATCAAACATCTGATCGTCTCGGGAACCTTGAACCAGAGCTTCCCGGAAACCAGCACCGCCGCCAGCTCCGTGGAGCCGATGCCGGTGGAGAAGGCGCCGAAGGCCCCGTAGGTGCAGGTGTGGGAATCGGCGCCCACGATCACGCGGCCGGGCAGGACATAACCCTTCTCAGGCATCAGCTGGTGACAGATGCCCTCGCCGACGTCAAACAACCTGATGCCCTGCTCCGCGGCAAACTGCCTCATCATGATGTGAAGATTGGAGGTCCCCTCGGAAGAGCTCGGGGCGATGTGATCGATGACCAGGGCCACGCGGCTCGGATCCCAGACCTTCCTAGCCCCCATCTCGCGGAAGGCCCTGATGGCCAGCGGCGCCGTACCGTCGTGCGCCACGCAGGCATCGATGGGGGCCACGATGATGTCGCCGGGTGAGACATCATGTCCGGAGGCCCTGCTCAGGATCTTCTCAGTTATCGTCTTTCCCATCTTTCCACCGCTCTCACGGGCGCTAGCTCAACTGAAATCCCACCCGCTGCGCCAAGAACCTGAACTCGGAATCCTTTATCGGATATCTTCTCTGCCCGGAGACGAACTTGTCCCGGATCAGGTCCACCAGCTTGGCCAGTCTGGGATCATCCTCTGAGACCTTCTGTCCCGTTAACTGCTCCAGCTTCAACCTGATGCCGTGCTTCCCCGACCTCTTCCCGATCACTATCGTCCGCTTCTGCCCGACGAGCTCCGGCGGGAAGAGCTCATAGGTCAGCGGCGACGCCATGAGGCCGTGGATGTGAACGCCGGACTCGTGGGCAAACGCCATGTCCCCCACGATGGATTTGTTCAGGGGGACGTTGTACTTCAGCGCCGAGGCCATGAAAATCGTCAGCTCCCGGAGATAGCGCAGCTCCCACTTCTTCATGCCGTGGTGCAGGTAGCAGTTCATGATAACCTTCTCCGTCTCCACGTTTCCTGACCTCTCCCCGATGCCCAGAAAAGTGGAACTCACGTAGATCTTATCGTAAAGCCCAGAGGCGGCACGAATGGCGGCCATCGTGTTCTCCAATGATGTTCCGAGATCATCATGGGCGTGAATCTCGAGGTACGGGATCTTGGTCTCCTCCTTTATCTTCCTCACCTTCATCGGGATGCCTATCGGGAGCGGGTCGTTGGGATCGGCAGAACCGCAACCAATCGTGTCGCAGATGCGGTAGACTCTGGCGCCGGCCTCGGCCACGCTGTTGATGAAATACTTCTCAAACTCCCAGTCCGCCCTGGTGCTGTCCTCACCGTGCACAAAGACATCCAGGCCGTGGTCCTTGGCGTAGACGACGGCGTCGGCCACGCGCTTTACCAGATCCTGCAGGGTTGACTCGGGCCACTTCTCGAAGTGGATGTAGGAAACCGGGTGGGAAATTCCCACCTGCTTGAAATCCAGCTGCAGGGCGGCGTCTATGTCCTCCTTGGAGGCCCGGCACCAAGCCGCAATCATGTCCCCCATTCCCTTATCCTGCATCAGCCTGATGGCTTCCTTGTCCGACTTGGTGTAGGTCAACACCTCGAGCCTCTCCACCCCGATGTCCCTGAGAAACTCTGCAATGCGCGCGGCATCGGCGGGCAGGGGGCTCACCAATCCCGCCATCTGCAGACCATCCCTCAGCGTCGAGTCATCTATGATCACGTCCAGATTCAAACGTCGCGGGGGATAGATGCTCTCCCTTATCTTCTCCCATTTATCCAGGTCAAAATCGGTGAGAGAAATGCCCTTCATCTTTTCTATGTACTCACGCCTGGCTTGCTCCATCTTTTCAAAATCCATTTTCATCCCATCTCAACACTTTCGATTAAATTCAACTTCCGGATATTAAGATTTTACCGATGAAGGATTTTTGAACCCGATGCCGGAAACAGCTATTCGACCGGGGTGGTTCAGCTCTCCAAAAACGAGGAATTTCACGCCTAGAATTTTCTGAACCAGATCAACATTGGTGAGCGTGTGCGAGGTGAGCGAGGCGCAGGTTATCTCCGAATTGCCTTCGGCGAGGGCCAGATAGGGAATGAGCTGGTCGGAGAGGTAGCGGTCACATGCCATGCCAGTCCTCAGCTGGTTTATCAGGTCCAGGGCGGCCTCCCGACCGACCTGCTCGGAGGGTTTCCCCGGCCTGCCCAAGGCGCTGGTGCCAATGATGGCCCCGTGCTCCGTCTCAGCCCAGATGGTTATCCCGGCTCCGGGGGCAAGGTGGTGATCCTGTTCAGGAGGATAGGATTCCGTCTTAATGTTCACTAGTGCCGAGACTGATCTGATCAATTCCAAGCTGGCGGCGTGGGCGATTCTGGTGGCAATTTGCGCCGGCAGCCTCACGGCGTGGGCGATTCCCGCAACCCTCAGCACCCTTCCGGGATCAACCAGGGTTACCGCCCGCAGCTTTTCCACGGGCTCTATTTTGGCCCGGATGATGCCACCGCCGCGGGGGTAGTGGCCCCGCCTGAGACACTCGACCTCGCCCCGGTAGCCCATGCGGCGAAGAAACGGGAGGGTGACATTTTTCAGATAGTCGATGGGCGGCGCAAGGGGGTTATCCGTCCCGCCCCGGATCTCAATGTCAACCGGGCCGTCGGCGAAGGCCGCAGCAGGCATGATTATCTGGAGAATAAGAGTGGTGCTGCCCGCGGTGCCGATATCGACGTGATATCTACCGCTGCTGATTTTCCCGGGCTCAAAAATTATCTCCGTTGAGTGGAGAGTGGCTCCACTGACCTTGGCTCCGGTGATCTTGGCCAAGGCTTCAACGCCGTGCAGATGCTGGCTCTGGAGCCCGGGCTTGTCCCTCTTGGCCCGGATGTTGTAGATGTGAACCGCGCGCCCGCTGACCGCCCCAAGCGCCAGCGCTGTTCGCAGGACGGCACCGCCTCCCTCCCCCATCGAGCCATCAATTTCGATCATCAGAAAAAGATTGTGGCTTCAGATATAAGAAGGGAAAGATGACCTTCTATCATATGCGAGAGTTCCAGCGCCGCGTTCTGGAATTGACGTCAAAGATTCCGCGCGGCAAGGTGACGACCTACAAGGAAATCGCCCGGGCGATGGGGAAGCCAAAAGCCTACCGGGCGGTGGCCAAGGCCTTGGCTGAAAACCCCTATCCCGTAAAAATTCCATGCCACCGGGTCGTGAGGTCAGACGGCGAGATCGGAGGCTATACTGGAGGAACCTGGAAAAAGGCAAGACTCCTGAAACAGGAGGGCGTGGAGATAAAGGGAAATAAAGTGCCTTTGGAGAAATACTTCTTCCAGCTATGAGGTGGCCTTGGGATCTGATTTCAAAGCAGAATCCTGCTTTCCCACGTAGCGGTAGATCCGGCTCGGCTTCCCTCGGCCGCCCAAGCCGTTGGAGGAGAGCCTTGTTTTATCGGTTGGCTCCACCAAGCCTTTGACCACCAGCCTCTGAACGGTGCGCCAGACGGTTATCTTCGAAGCGTTGCAGAGTTTCATCAGCTCCGGTATCGTGAACTCCCCGCGCTCCATGATGTAGCCCACGATTTCAACGTCCCTCACTGTCATGTCATGGAGACCGTGCTCCAGGAGGGTGGAGGTGGCCTCTCCCCAGGCCTGGCGGTAACCCACCCAGATGGCCACGGCCAAAAGCCCCACCCCGGCACCCAGAGTGGCGGCCAGCGGCAGGGCGTTGACAGGCTTGGATTCGATCACAGTCACGTTAGAAACCTGCACTGGTGTCCCCGACTGCAGCGCTTGCTCGTAGGAGACGGCCGGCACGCTTATGTAATACCGGGGGCCAGAGGCGCTGCCAGCATCCTCCCTAGCAGCTGGAGGCGGGACCGTCTCACCGGATTTCTGGGACGCAAGATAGAATTCAGGGACGACGAGAAGGCGATAATAGTTATCGTTGCCGGTTCCGGTTACCAACTCTGCATTTTCCACATTGAAAGTGTTGTCACCTGTTTTTATTCTGCGACCGTAATCCTCGATCGTCAGGACCTGGGTAGAATAGGAAACCTGTTCCCGGCCGAACAGCTGATCTAAAACCAAATAGGACGCTCCCAACGCTGTCCCAAAGGCTACCAAACCGATCAGAATTCCTGAAATCAGCCTGCGCACTTCAACCACTGAATAAATTGCATTTTTGAAACCTATTAAATTATGTTTCTTTGATGAAACTTAATTTAAAAAGCAGGAAATGAAAAATTAAACCATGAACCGGAACCTTAAGAGAAAAATTGGATTATTCACAACATATGCCATCGTGTCAATTGTTTTGGTGATCAGTTTAGCCCTCTTCGGCAAGGCCAACGGTGAAATCACCTCATTCGGCCCCGCTGACAACGGCAGGATTCTAGCGCTTGCTCCCGGAACTGTGATCACTGTGGCGCTACCAGAAAATCCGAGCACGGGTTACGCGTGGAGCCCCGAAATCGATAAAATAGTGGGGCAAATCCTAGAGGATGAATTCATCCCTTCCGGGGATAACCTGTTGGGAGCTGGCGGCACCCATCTGTTTAAAATAAAAATCATCGGGGCGGGCGAAATCAGGTTTAGCTATATGCGCCCTTGGGAAAATTGCCCCTCCGAAACTTTCAGGTTAACGGTGACGGGTTAACCAGCCAAAACAAACGTATAACTTCAACCGGAAATCACAAAAACTTTTACTCTGACGCCTTAAACTTTCACATTCTGATCGGCACAGGGGTTGCATCACTTGAGCCTTGAACTACTGCCTCAATGATTTTAAGGCAGACGAAATTTTGTTTCTCATTTGAAACTTAATTTATATTTCAGTTCCGATGAGGTCCCATCGGTGAAATAAAAATGAAAAAATGGCTGATGCCAGCCACCCTCGCGTTGCTGTTGTCGGGAACTTTGGTCGCCACCTTTGCCAGAAGCGAATATCTGATTCCTTGGATCTGGATGGCGATCATCGTCCCTGTCGGTTTATTTTACTTTGTCCAAGGACGGAACTCGGCGAAAACTTATCTCCCAGCGCTTGCCGTGATAGCAATCACCATAGCCACTCTTGCCAACCCCGTCACGCTGGCATTCTTTAGGACATCAGGAGACTGGAACCGAAACTACCCGAAAAAGTTTTCTTCCTACCAAGAACTGGAAAACTTCGTCGGCTCACAGGACGGCGGCGGAGTAAGAATCTTCACCGTTCTTCCCCCGGTATTCTCCTTGGGCAAGGCCGCTGAGGGATCGGATTTCACCCTCGACATTGGCGACAGCTCGGCGGGCATTGCTGACGACTACTCAACCACCAATGTTCAAGTGGAGGGCGTCGATGAGGCGGATATCGTCAAAACGGACGGCACCTATCTCTATGTGCTGTCGAGGGGAAGAATTGTTATCCTCCTGGCCAATCCCGCCGACAGCGCCAAGATTCTATCCATGATCACTTTGGAAGGAACTCCTCTCGAGATGTTCATCAATAAAGACAGGCTGATCGTTTTTGAGGCGGTCTGGGGGAACCAGGTCCTGCCCTCGATAAAAACCGATTTAATGTACCTCAGATATCCTGAGCTGACGCTGGTAGAAGTCTACGATATCACCGACAGGGAAACACCGGCCTTGCTGAGCAAAATGGAGATCAGCGGCGGCTACTTCAGCTCCAGAATGATAAACAACTACGTCTATCTCATCACCAACATGGCCATCGTCTATGAAGACGAAAACATCGTCCTTCCCTGGATTTCCACCAACAACGAGACAAAAATAGTCCCCGCGACCGATATTTATTACTTTGACAACATTTACTATCCCTACGTCTTTGCTACCATTGCGGCAATAGATGTTCAAGAGGGAAAGCTTGCCGAGGAAAAGGTCTTTCTGACCACACAGGCGGGCTGCATGTACGTTTCACCCCGCAACATCTACATAACCCACACCAGCGGAAGAACCAGCAACGCTCAGGGAAAGGAGGAGTGGATAACCAACACAACAATCCACAAAATGTCGATATCAGCGGGCGGGATTGAGTACCTTTACACCGGGGAAGTCCCGGGTCAAATCTTAAATCAGTTCTCCATGGATGAACACAACGGTTATTTCAGAATAGCGACCACGACCGGAGATGTCTGGAGCGGCAACGCCAAGAACAACATCTACATCCTCAACGAGGATCTCAGCCTCGCGGGAAAGATCGAGGGGCTTGCGCCGGGGGAAAGGATATACTCGGCCAGATTCATGGGCAACCGCGTTTATCTCGTGACCTTCGTAAAGGTCGACCCTCTTTTTGTCATTGACCTCTCCAACCCGGGCAACCCCAAGGTCCTAGGAGAACTTAAGATACCCGGCTACTCCGACTACCTGCACCCCTACGATGAAACACACCTCATCGGTTTGGGGAAGGAGACGACAGAATCCCCCGATGGCGACTTTGCTCTTTACCAGGGTGTCAAGCTGGCCCTCTTCGACGTGAGCGATCCTGAGAATCCTAAGGTGATTTCCAAATACATCATCGGGGAGAGGGGAACCGATTCCTACGCCCTCAGCGATCACCGGGCCTTTTTATTCAGCCGTTCCAGGAACCTGCTCGTGATTCCGATAACTCTGGTTGAAGCGGGAACGTGGGACTGGCAGGGCGCCTGTGTCTTCGACATCTCACTCGCTGAGGGGCTGAAGCTGAGGGGGAGAATCTCCCACGCAGACCCCGCGGAAAAAGAGCCGATCTTGGATCCGGCCAGCTTCGTCATAAGATCTCTCTACATAGACAACGTGTTGTACACCATTTCGGAGGGGCAGGTGAAGATGAACGACCTCTCCGACCTTAGCGAGATCAACGCGATCAAACTTTGAAAAGGATTTATCCCAGCAAATAATCCGTTTTGGATAGCTCCTTTAGCCGCTCCACCGCCTTGATCTCTCGCATGACCTCAACCACGGCCTTGGGCACGAGGCTCTCCCAATCCCCGCCGTTTATCATCCGGTCTCTGATCTCATGACCCCAGTATTCCTTGCGCTTTATCATGGGCGGGGCCCGGGTCTTGAAGCCGGCTTCCTTGAAAAGTCTCCTCACCAGGGGGTTCCCCGAGTAGGCCACCTGAAAGGGAGGAGAAAGGGAAACCACGTGAGAAACCCAGATGGCGTTGTTATGGACATCGGGAATCGGTATGATGTGAACGCGCGCCAGGTCAATCTTTGCCTCGCTCAGGGCCCTCACCAGCATCAGCACGCGTTCACCTGCCGTGAAGGGGTTCTCCAGGGTGTGGCTCTCCTGCGCGCTGCCGACGCCGATTATCAGCTCGTCCACTTCACGGAGTATCCTTTTGAAAATTTCCAGATGCCCCAGATGGGGAGGCTGAAAACGACCGATGACTATTCCGCGGGTCACCATTAGCTGCCCCAAATAATCTGAAACAATCGTTAATTTTAACCTTTAGTTCCACCCCTCTGCCAAAAAAATCGCGAACTATTCCTTCAAAATTATGATGTTGCCCCGGCCCTTCTTTATCCGGCGAATCAAGCCTCTGCTCTCCAGGTCCGCCAGCATCAGGCTGACCTTGGCCTCGGAGTAGGGCAAACTCTTTCGCAACTCAAGCTGGGTGATCCTGCCGCCGGCCCTCCTCACCCGGTCAATTATATCCTGGAGGTCCTCGGGCAGGCCCACGTATTTAACTGGCTCCTGCGCTGGCCTGGCCGGGGCCGGTTCAGGCATCCTTTTGCGGCGGCTCCTCAGATAGTAAACAACAGCTAAAGCTAAAACCAGGATCAGAGATGCCACTGCCGCCGGAACGAGCCAAACATTTTCGCTTTCATAGGTTTCAAGGGGAGGTATCAGGGCGTTTTCCTCGGGCATCTCAGTATCCTCAAACAAGGGGAAAGCTATCAGATCGACCACATAATCGCCGCCAATTTCAGGAATGACCAAATTCTCCTCGGCAAAGTACAGCAGAACGTTGTCCCGGTAATAACGCGCGGTGATCGTGTAGGTTCCCGGAGGGAGGCTAAAGGAGTATTCCCCGTCCCTGGCCACATAGGTTTGTTCCGGGGTGCTGTTCACCGTAACAATGGAGTTTTTCAGCGGCTCGAGGTTGTACCAGTAGTAAACGGTGCCACGAACTCTGGCAAAGTTCTCCTGAGCCGCTGCCTGAAGACAGAGGCTGAAGAACAACACCGCGGCAAAAGCGAAGAAGTATGATCTTCTGCTCATATATAGAGCTCTAAAGACCTAACTTAAATTTTTTTTGTTTAAATAAAGCAAGAGAAGCTTTTATAAAGTTTTGTAAAGTAATCGGGGCAATTTTAGCGCTTTTTTAAAGCCGGGGTTAAAAGTTTATTTAAGAGATTTTTCCGGACAACTCTCTTTCGAAAATCAATGATCCGCGCGCGCGATAGGGGCCGCGCGGGGAGCTTAACCCGAAGAGAAAAGGTGGAAAAAATGAAAATGAAGATAGCAGCCGCAGCAGTGCTGGCGCTGGTGGTAGTGGCCCTGGTGCCCGCCGTCAGTGCGCAGCCATATGAAAAGGCAAAGGGGAAATATGAGCAGGCAAAAAGCGAATATCAAGACATCTACTCCCAGTGGAACGACGCCAACAAGGAGTTCAACCAGGCGATGTCGCAGTGGAGGGGAAACAGAAATCAGCAGAACTTTTCACAGCTGATGAACGCCGCGAGAGGGGCAGCCACCAAAGCCGCTGAACTCATGGTAAAGAACATGGAAATGGTCCGGGCCAGGATCGAGGCCAGCATAGGAATCTCCGAAAACCAGAAGGAAAGGCTCTACGCTGAAATCGACAACTACATAAACGAGATCCGCGCCAAGCAGTTGCAAATACAGAATGCTGGGGACCAGCAGCAGATCAGGGCCGCCGCTGGAGAACTTCACCAGTACTGGCTGCAGATCCGCGTGCGACTCCAGCAGATGACGGGAGAAATGATGGTGAATTTCGCCGAGGGCATGGTGCAGAGGGTCAGGGCAATAGTGGCCACGGTAGAAACAAGGGTACAATCGATGAAGGAGAACGGAATCGATACCTCCGCTCTGGAAAACTGGCTCGCTGAGGCGAGATCCAACATCAGTGTCGCCGAGCTGAAGATTGCAGAGGCCGAGAACATCGTTAACCAGATAAACGAGAACACCAGCTTCGCTGAAATTTACGGTGCCATTCAGGCTAGGATTAGGGAAGCCGTAAGCTATCTTAAGGAATCCCTCAAGGAGCTCAAGGATACCATTTCGGAAATGAAGCGGCACGGGTATCACGTGACCATCCAAGGAACGGGAACGCTGGTCGCCCAAGGCAGTGGCAGCATTCATCTGACCGGAACTGGCACCGTTGAAGTCAGGGCACCAATCGATGGTAACATGATCGTCTCCCCGAACGCAACTGTAACCACCTCGGGCAACGGCGTGAAAACTCTGCTGGGCAACGGGTTCTACCAATATCAGGGCTACGACAACGCCTTGATCACCGGGACCAACATAACCGTCGACATCAACGGGAACGGCATCGACATCGTTGCCTCCGGCACAGGTAGGGTCAGGATAACCGGAACCGGCACCTACCAATGCTACGGGGAAAACCAAACCGGAGAGGGTAACTGGAACGCTAACGGCATCACTGTGGTCCTGGAGACGGGACAGGCAACCTAAGGTGGGTCTGAGATGAACAGCAGCAAAATCGCCTTTGCCGCAATAGTGGCCATCGTGGTCATCGCGGGGGTGGCGATATATTTCACCCAGAGCAGTCACCCTGCCCCGACAACCGGCGGAGGGCAAGCGACGACCTCAACCACCACCGGTGAAATACCGACAACGGGCACGACAACCACCGAAGCCCCTCCAGAGGACTTCACCACAATAGAAGAACAGCTCAGCGACCTGGAGAACTTCATTCAACTTAACCTTGACAACGACTTTGGAATCGGTGCCATAGCTGGGGATTGGGGTTAAGCCCCGATCCCTCGCAATATTTTTTTATCTTTGACCCAAAACCACGCTAGTTTTTCGAGCCAAGATGAAGAATTGAGGAATAGTTTTTTATCCGTAAAATAAATTGTAATGAATAATGATGATATGAACAACAGCGCCAAAATGACCGATCGGGCAAAGGTTCTGCTGGAGGCACTCCCCTTCATCCAGCAGTTCCACGACAAGATCATCGTCGTAAAGCTGGGCGGACGTGTGATAAGCAATGAAGAAATGCTGAACACGCTTTTGCAGGATATAGTGCTCCTGAACCTCTTCGGCATGAAAATGGTCGTCGTCCACGGCGGCGGCCCGGAGATCAGCGAGGAGATGCGCAAAAGCGGGGTGAAACCCAAGTTCATCGAGGGACTCCGCGTCACCGATGAAAAGACCATGGAAATCCTCCACGAGCAGCTGGCCGGCAAGATCAACAAGCAGATTGTCTTGGGGATAAACCATCACGGTGGGAAGGCCTTTGGGATCTCGGGGATGGATGGAAATCTCATCCGCGCGCGGAAACTCATCTACAAAACCACCACCAGCAAGGGAAAGGAGGTGGAGATTGACCTGGGGCTGGTCGGCGAGGTGGAGAAGATCGATCCGGCAATTATTCACAACTTTCTCAAGGCAGGCTGTATCCCCGTGATCGCCCCCATCGGCATAGATGCCGAGGGACGCAGCCTCAACATCAACGCAGACATGGTGGCCGCTGAACTCGCCGGAGCCGTCCGCGCTAAAAAACTGGTGATAATAACCGATGTCATGGGGGTGATGCGGGACCCCAACGATGAAAAGACGCTGATATCAACGCTGACGGCGGATGAAATACAGTCGCTGATGCAGCAGGGGATTATCAAGAAAGGGATGATACCCAAGGTTGAAGCCTGCCTGAAGGCCCTGCAGCTCGGCGTTGAACGCTGCCACATCATCAACGGAAACATCCCCCACGTCCTGCTGCTCGAGATCCTGACCGAGACCGGCGTTGGCACGATGATCGTGCGGGGCAAATAAAATGGACACCATAAAGCTGACCGAGCGCTACATTGCCCACACCTACAAACGCCAGCCCATTACCATCGTGAAAGGACGCGGCATGTTCCTCTGGGATTCCACCGGCAGAAGATATCTGGACTTTGTCGCCGGCGTCGCGGTTTGCTCCTTGGGTCACTGCCACCCCGACGTTGTCAGAGCAATAACCACCCAGGCAAAAAAGCTGATGCACGTCTCAAACCTCTACCACATTCAACCCCAGGCTGAACTCGCCGCTCTGCTGGCGAAAATAGCCCCCAGCCCCGTCGATAAATTCTTCTTCTGCAATTCGGGCGCTGAGGCGGTTGAAGCCGCCCTCAAGCTGGCCGTGAAACACAACAAGAAAAAAAGAATCATTGCGATGCAGGGGTCTTTTCACGGGAGGACCACGCTGGCGGTTGGTGCCACCTGGAAGCCCTCCTATCGGGAACCATTTCAAGCCCTGATCCCTGACGTCTTTGACTTCGTGCCGTTCAATGACTTGGCGGCCGCGGAAAGGGCGATCAGTGACCAGACGGCCGCCATCATCGTGGAGCCGGTTCAAGGCGAGGGTGGCGTCAACGTCCCCTCCAGAGACTATCTCCCCGGGCTGAGAAAAATTTGCGATGAGAACGGCCTGTTGCTGATCTGCGATGAGGTGCAGACGGGATTGGGGCGCACGGGAAAGTGGTTCGCCTGCGAGCACTGGAGGGTGACTCCGGATGAGATCACGATGGCCAAGGCCTTGGGCGGGGGCTTTCCCATTGGCTGCTTGGGGGCCAAACCGGAAATTATGGACTCCTTCAGCCCGGGAGATCACGCCTCCACCTTCGGGGGAAACCCGCTGGCCTGTGCGGCAGCGATTGCCTCCGTGAAGACCATGCAGCGATTGAGGCTTCCCCAGCGCGCGGCAAAACTGGGTAGATATTTTCTGCGCCGCCTGGAAGAGCTCGCCGAAAAACACGATTGCATAAAGGAAGCCAGGGGCATCGGCCTGATCCTGGGCCTGGAGATGTCCGAAAAATCAATCGCGGAATCAGTCGTGGCTAAGGCAAGGGAGCGCGGCTATTTGATAAATTGCACCGCTGACAAAGTTCTGAGGTTTGTGCCACCCCTGATCGTCGAGCGAAAACACATCGATAGCTTAATAAGCGAGCTTGATCGTATTATCGCAGAGGTTAAAAAATGAAGGGAAAACACCTGCTGGCAATTCACGACCTCAGCGCTGAGGAAATTGATTTCATCTTGAACCTCGCCGACCGTTTGAAAAGGGAGAACAAGGAGGGCAAGAGCCATGAAGTTCTCCATGGGAAGACGCTGGGGATGATCTTCGCCAAGCCCTCCACCCGCACCAGGGTCAGCTTTGAAACTGGGATGACCCAGCTGGGCGGTCATGCAATCTACCTCGGGATGAACGACCTCCAGCTCGGCCGCGGTGAAACCATAGCTGACACCGCCAGAACCCTGTCCCGCTACGTCGACGCCATCATGGCGCGACTTTTCAAGCACCAGGAGGCAGAAGAACTGGCCAAACACTCAAGCGTCCCGGTGATCAACGGGTTAACCGACCTCCACCACCCCTGCCAAGCGCTGGCAGATCTGATGACCATTAGAGAGCGCTTCGGCAAGCTCAGAGGAGTTAACGTGGCGTGGGTCGGCGACGGCAACAACGTCTGCGTCTCGCTGCTGGAGGGTTGCTCCTTGATGGGGGCCAACTTCCGCGCTGCCTGCCCTGAGGGTTATGAACCGCCCGAGGAGATCGTCAAATGGGCCAAAGGCAGCGCCAAAAAGAGCGGGGCCATCGTTGAGATCCAGCCGGAACCGGAAAAAGCCGTTAAGAACGCTGACGTTATCTACACCGACGTTTGGGTTTCCATGGGACAAGAGGGGGAAGCCAAGAAAAGGCTAGAGGTTTTCAAAAAATACCAGGTCAACGCCGGCTTGGTTAAAAAGGCCAGCCCCGGCGTCATCGTGATGCACTGCCTGCCCGCCCACAGGGGGCAGGAGATAACCGACGAGGTAATAGACGGCCCCCACTCCGCGGTCTGGGACCAAGCGGAAAACAGAATGCATGCCCAGAAAGCACTGCTCGTGGCACTGATCAAAGGCGGCCTCTGAACCCGACCAATATTTTTATAAGCACTCCGACGATGTGAGATAAGGTGATGACTTGAGATTGTTGGTCGCTTTAGGCGGTAACGCCATAAAACAGGCACATGAGAAGGGCACCACCCAAGAGCAGTTTATAAACTGCAAAAAGACGGCGACATTGCTCGCCCAAGTGGTCCAAAAGATGAAGCCAGAGGACCGGCTGATCATCACTCACGGCAATGGTCCCCAGGTAGGCAACTTGGCCGTCCAGCAGGATCTGGCCAAATCAGTGGTTCCCCCTCAGGACATGGACGTTCTGGGCGCCATGACCCAAGGCCAGATAGGCTATATGCTGCAGCAAACTCTTGACAACCAGCTGAGAAAGCTCGGCATTAAAAGACAGGTCATCGCGGTGGTTAACCGGGTTTTGGTTAGCAAGGATGACCCGGAATTTCAGGGGGAAAATGCCTCAAAACCCGTTGGTAATTTCCTCACCGAGGCTGAGATGAAGGAGGAAAAGGCAAAGCATCCCGATTATATATTTAAGAAGGTTAAGCCCACGGGTGAAAGATGCTGGAGGCGCGTTGTTCCCTCCCCCGACCCGATCGCCAACGTTGAAGCCGAAGCCATAAGGAAAATGGTCGACGCCGGGATAATCGTCATCGCCTCAGGCGGGGGCGGCATTCCGGTGATTTTGAACGACAACGGGAATTACCGGGGCGTGGACGCCGTTATTGACAAGGACCTGGCGGGGGAGAAACTGGCTGAGGTGGTGGACGCCGACACTTTTCTCATCCTCACCGACGTGGAAAAGGTCAAGCTAAACTTCGGCAAGCCCAACGAAACTGAGATCTCCCGAATGACCGTTGAGGAGGCCAAACGGTACCTTGCCGAGGGTCATTTCCTCGCCGGAAGCATGGGGCCCAAGGTGAAGGCGTGCATCCGTTTCCTGGAGTGGGGAGGCAAACGGGCCATCATCAGTTCTCTGGACAAAGTGACGGAGGCCCTCGAGGGCAAGACCGGAACCCATATAGTTCGGGGATAAGAAGCCACATGCCCAAGGCGAAAGGACCGCTGCCGAGATTTTCCGAAGTCCACATCCAGTTAACGCTTGACCTGATATCCAAGCACAGGAGAATCGGACGCCAGCAGCTGGCGAACAAGCTCGGAATTGGCGAGGGCAGCGTCCGGACGATACTTGACCACCTCAAAGAGCGGGGATTGATAACCTCGTCTAGGGGTGGGCACGCTCTGACGGAAAAGGGTAAATCATTTCTCAGGGAGCCAAGGGAATTTGTGCCTGTTGACGCCGGTGATTTGACGGTGGGTAAAGCCAACGTGGCTACTGTGGTGAGGGGCGCAGCCGACAGGGTAAAACGCGGTATCGAGCAGCGGGACGAGGCAATAAAGGTCGGGGCCAACGGTGCCACGGTTCTGGTCTTCAAAGGGGGCAGGTTAAGGCTTCCGGGCGGTTTTGCCAAAATCAAAAAAGAAGTCAGTGAAACTTTGATCAAGGCCCTGGCGCCTCAGGAGGGTGATGTCGTGATCATCGGCGCCGGCAAAGACCTGCTGACAGCCGAGGCTGGGGCAAGGGCTGCCGCCAGAACCCTCAGTAGACAAGCTTGACGAGCTCCAGCAGGTCCCCATCCCTGAGCTGATAGTCCTGCATACCCACCGGTGGCTCAACGCCGTTCACCCGGTAACCCCAGCCCTGCTGCAGCCCACCGATCTCCGTCACGATTGAGGCCTCAAAGCTCTCATAGTACTCCGTTTTCAAGCTGGCAACTTTCAAAAGGGCATCAAACGGCGTCATTCCTTTGCAAAGGGTCACCTCTTTGTCGATGCCGAGGTCGGCGATCTTAACCCTGACCTTGATGTTCTCCCCATAGGTGTACTGTTCCGTCTGCTTGGTCATTCCTCCGGCAACATAGTAGCCACCGGCGAAGCAGAGAAAGCCGACGATGACAACCAGCGCCAGAATCTGAGCGGCCAGTCCTCTATTCAACCTTTCACCTCCTTTCACTTTTGGACTTGACGCCGGCATTGGCGTTGACCGCAACCGAGACAGGAACTTTAACCTTGATCATAAGCTTCCCGAGGCCGAGCAAGGGGGGAACGAAGATAAGTGAGGCCAGATGATAGAGCGTGAAGGGGATCTGGGCTAAGTAAACCGCAATCAAACCGACGAGGGATCTCTCCCCCCAGCCGATCCAGCACCCGAAAGCCGTCCAGATGTCAAAGACCAGGATGCCGATGGCTGCGGTGAGCGTTGTCCGGTAAAGCAGCTTTTTAAACCGATCGAAGGCCGACAGCTTGTTCTTCATGCTGATCAACCAGACAAGGATGAAGCCCGACCAGGTGAAAGCGTAGATCGGGTTTGGCCCCCAGAACAATATGTCGATCACATAAACGCTGGCCAGGGCAATGACGCCAAAATATCGGACTAGGCGCCGCCATGGTTTGGAGTCTCCGCAGTAGAGGGACAGGGATCCGATGACAACCAGCGCCGGGATGATGAGCTCAAAATTGGGCAGGGGCATGGCGCCGCTGAGATAAAGCAGCTTGCTGACGGCAATTAAACCTATGGCCACGAGGATGAAGATCTTGAACCTTTTGGCCAGAGTTTGATCCGCTGTCTTTCCTCCCCAGAGCCATTTGAACATTTTTTCTCTAAACCTCAAAGATACCCCTGGTTGGATTATTAATCCAATTTATAAATATTTTTCGCCGCGCCAAAATGAAGCGGTTGAAAACCGATCCAAAACTAACCGCCGGTTCTCTGTTTGATCCTTCGCATCTTACGCCGCATCCGCTTCCGAACCCACTTCCAGCGCATGCGTCCCTTCTTCTTCCATTTTCTCGGACGTTTTCCCATGATAGCACCGACCTGCTTTAATCATCATGGCATGGTAAAAATCTTGTTGAACGACCATTAGAAGCTATTCATTAGCCCTGCTGAGGCACTCCTCCATGATTCTAACGCTGGAGCTCGAGCCTATCCTGTTGGCGCCAGCAGCGATCATCAGCAAAACGTCGTGAAGGCTCCTGATACCGCCAGAGGCCTTGACGCCAAAATCATCGCCGACCGCCCTCCTCATCAGGTAAACATGCGGGACGGTGGCTCCCGTGGGTCCAAACCCCGTTGCCGTCTTAACAAAATGGGCCCCAGAGCTCTTGACTATCTCGCATGCCTTGACCACCTCGTCATCGGTCAGATATCCGGCCTCGATTATCACCTTGACGACATTTCCTCCGACTGCCTTCACAACGGCCTCGATATCGCGCCTGACGTAGTCGTAGTTTCCCTCCTTAAAGGCCCCGATGTTCATCACCATGTCAACTTCGCTGGCACCGTTTTCGATCGCTTCCATTGCCTCCAGGGCCTTCATCCTAGAGGTCATCTGGCCAAAGGGGAAGCTCACCGTGGCGACCACCCTCACCCCGCTGCCCCGCAATTCTTCCGCGCAAAATCTAACCCAAGCGGGATTCACGCACACGGAATGGAAATGGTATTTCCTGGCCTCACGGCAAAGATTCCGGAAAGAATCTGAAGATTTCTCGGGACGAAGCAGCGCGTGATCGATCATCTTTGCCAGCTCTTCAGGGGAAAGTCTTATCTCCTTGGCCCTTCTCTCCACCTCGGCCATCAACCCCGAAATCATACCGGCGCCACCTGCCCGAATTTTCCAAGTCGATTATCTGTTCAATGAAATCTGGGTCGCTGCCGAAAAAAGGCTTGCTAAGATCGAAAGCATATGAACAGATATAGCCTCTCAAAAAACAGCTTCTTTTCCAGGGCCTTGAATTTGAAGTTATTCGTTTCAAGCATCTGTTTAGTCTGGAAGACATTTGACAGCGACGATTGCACGAAAAAGGCTCGGCCCTCAGGCTTAAGATGATGGGGGAACTCGCGCAAGAATCTGTCGAGGACCTTTCGCCCGTCTTTTCCGCCGTCCCAAGCCAGCTCCACGGGATCGCTTGATCTTTCTCCATCTTCACTCGGCAGGTAGGGCGGGTTAAAGACCAACAGGTCAAAGCTTTCCCCCCTCACCGGGCCAAAGAGATCCCCGAGACGAAAATCTATGCTGCCGGCCACCCCGTGTTCAACGGCATTGTCTCTAGCGCACTCGAGAGCCACGGGATTTATGTCGGTGGCCACCACCCGGGCTCCAGCCTTGGCCGCCAAGATGCTCAGCAACCCGCATCCGGTTCCTAACTCAAGAACCCGCTCACCGCTGCGAAACTCGAGATTGTCGGCGAGCAGAAAGGTATCCTCGGCCGGCTCATAGACGCCGGGATAAACGAGAAATCTGCTGCCACGATAAAAAACGATTTTGGCTCGGTTGCCGTGAAACACCATACCAGATCTCCTTTGCCCCAAGCTAGCTTAGAATCTTCCGATGTGAAAACTTTTAGAAACAGGGGTTAATTCCGTTGTTGGTGAACATTTGGGGCTGGATAAGAGCCTCGCCGAACTGGCCATCGCAGAGGCCAGAAAGATGGGGGCCAAATATGCCGACGCCCGCCTTGAAAAATCAGTCTGGGAGTCAATCACGGTCAAGGACGGTAAGGTGGAGCGCGTCAAATCAGGAGAGATTCAAGGTTTGGGTTTGAGGGTGCTTCTCAAAACTTGGGGTTTTGCCTCCACCACGGAGTTAAACAAAAAAGCCTTGAAAAGGACGGCTGCTGCCGCCGTTGGCATGGCTAGAAGTGCCGGTAAGGTGGGCAAGATCAGGCTCTCAAAAATCCCTGTAAAACAGGACAAGGTCAGGACAAAAATTGCCCTGGACCCCTTGAGCATCCCCATCGAGGAAAAGGTAAATCTCTGCCTCGAAAGCGACAGGTGCGCCCGGGTAGACAGGTTCATCCGGCGTACCTCGGTGTACCTAGCCTGCGAGATGGTCCAGAAGAATTTCATGAGCAGCGAGGGGGCCGACATCACTTTTGAAAACACGTTAACCTACTGTGAAGTTTTTGCCCTCGCCAAACGCGGTGGTGTTGTTGAGTACATGGACGATATCGCCGGTGGTTCCGCCGGTTTTGAAATCGTTAAAAATTTTGACCCGCCGACCAGAGCAAAGAAGGTGGGGAAAAGGGCAAGCCAGCTGGCCGCGGCCAAGACCCTGCCTGAGAAAAGAACCACCGTTGTTTTGGATCAAGATCTGGTGGCCCTTCTCTGTCATGAAATAATCGGCCATCCCAGCGAGGCCGACCGAGTTTTGGGAAGAGAAGCCGCCTGGGCGGGGAAGGCCTGGTGGGCGGGGATGAGGGGGAAAAGGATCGGGTCCCAACTCCTTAACGCCACCGATGACCCCCGGATAAAAGGAGCGCTGGGTTACTATGAGTACGACGACGAGGGCACACCGGCACGGCGCAAGGAGCTGATCCGGGAGGGGATTCTCGTGGAGCACATGCACAGCCGGGAAACCGCGGCAGAATTCGGGGTCCCACCAAACGGCAACATGCGCGCCCAGAGCTTTGAGTATCTTCCGTTGATCAGGATGAGCAACACCTTCATCGAGCCCGGGGACTTCACCAGGGAAGAACTATTTGAGATCAGAGAGGGGGTCTATCTCAAGGGGCAGAAAATTCCCAGCATAGACTCTAGGCGATACAACTTCCAAATCAGCGCCAAGGAAGCTTTCCTGATAAGAAAGGGTGAACTCACCGGACCCTTCAGGGGAGCATCGATCGTCGGTGTTGCCCCTGAGTTCTTCACCAGCATCGATGCCGTGGCCAATGATTTTGAGATGAGGCCAGTGCCCAACTGTGGTAAAGGGGACCCCATGCAGACAATAGCGGTGGGGAACGGTGGGCCGCACATCAGAGGAGTTGCCCTGGTGGCCGGGGTGAGGTAAATGCTCTCCCAAACCCAACGCGCGCTTGAGCTGGCGAAAGGGCTGGGCGCTGAAGAGGCAGAAGCATTCCTGTCGGACAACACCATAACCACCGTAAGAATCGCCTCCAATCGAGTTGTTGAGACAAAACGGGTGCATGAAGGTGGCATTGGCGTCTGCGTTGCGATAAAAAAGAAGGTCGGTTTCTCCAGCGGAAATGAACTGAGCGAAGAACTCGTGCAGAGAGCTGTTGCCATCGCCCGCGCCAGGCCGCCCAACCCTGATTTCAACGGCTTTCCTCCGCGCCGGGAACCAAAGCCGGTCGCTGACATCTACGATCGGGAGCTGGAAATGGCCCCCGGATCTGAAATAGTTGGTCTGGCTGAGGAAATGCTGGAAGCCGCTCTGGATTTTGACAAACGAGTTGTCCAAGCATCGGGGGCCATCAACTTAATCGTGGAAAGATGCGCGGTGTCAAATACCAATGGAGTCCAGGCCACCGATATCACCACCAAGATCTTCGGCCACTTAACTGCCGAGGCCAAGGGGCTAAACGGCGGGGAGGGGCAGGGCTGGATGGGGAGCACCTCCTTGAAAAAATTCAGCGCCAATCTCATCGGCAAACAGGCGGCGGAGCTTGCCGTAAATTCACTAGACGCCAGATCGGTTGAGCCCGGTACCTATGACGTCATCCTAGAGCCCAACGCCGCCGCGGAACTTTTCTATCACGTGCTCTCCTACGCCATCAACGGCAAAGATGTCTATGACCAGATTTCCTACTTCAGCAACAGCCTAGGTAAAACCGTGGCCTCAGAAGCCGTCAACATCGATGACTGGGGTAACCTGCCCTCAGGGCTCTGTTCCAAGACCATCGATGACGAGGGTTCGCCGACTCAGCGGACTGCGCTCATCAAAGAGGGCAGGCTGGTGGGATTCATTTACGACTGGTACTATGGGGGGCTGGCGGGTGGAGGGAGCACGGGGAACGGCTTGAGGCTGGGCGACTTCGGGCGCAGCCACCAGCTCAGCCCGACACCGCACACGACAAACCTCGTGGTTCATCCGGGTGAGTTTAATGCCGAGGAAATGATCGAGGACGTAAAAAAGGGATTGCTGCTATCGCGGATCTGGTACACCTATCCCATCACGCCCCAGCGGGGTGACTTTTCCACCACCTCCAGGTGCGGCTTCCTCATCTCCGGGGGGGAAATTTGCGGTGCCGTTAAGCAGGTCAGAATCCACGAGAACCTGCCGAAGCTCCTCAGAAATCTGGACGGCGTCGGCAAGGAACCACAGCAGATCATTCCCTGGGGAGCCTCTGCCTCCGTTTACACGCCAAGGATAAGATTTCGCCGGGTCCGCATCTCCTGAGCCCGTTTCAAAAACACTTTATCCGAATCCCCAACCGTCACCGGGTCAAACATTTGAAAACAAGAAAAAATAATTAATCGTGAAAAGAATAAATCAGGGGAGAGCAATGAAAATCAAGGTAACTTTTTACACCAGGCTAAAGGAGTTCACCGGGGAGGCCCAGACAACAGTGGAGCTAGAGGAAAACGGCACCGTACTAGACCTGATGAAAAAGCTCGCGGAAAAATACGGGAAGCCTTTTGAGGAGTATGTGCTGGATCCCAAGCAGGGGATAAAACCTTACATCAAGGTAGTCGCCAAGGCCCCTGCAACCGGTGAAAAACTGAAGGACGGCTCAAGCGTCTCTATACTTCTGGACACCGATGCCTTCCTCAAGGGCAGGAAAGAAGTTGAGATCTACCCCATCATCGGCGGCGGCTGAACAAGCGGTTAAGATTTCTCCCTCAAAGCCAGCAAGATCCTCTCGCCTGTGATGGGCAGCTCCTTTATCCTCTTACCCAGAGCATCTGCCACCGCGTTGATCACCGCGGGTGGCACCGGAGCCAGCACCACCTCACCAACTCCCCGGGCCCCAAATGGACCCAAGCCATCATGGTTTTCCACGATTATCGACTTTATCTCAGGAACATCCACCGCAGTCGCAATGATGTACTCGGCAAATGATTGGGCCTTGGCAATTCCCTTTTCAAACTTCACATCCTCAGTCAAGGCCCACCCTATCCCCATTGCCGCGCCGCCCTCTATCTGTCCCTCAACCCTCATCGGGTTGATCGCCGTGCCCACATCGAAAGCTGAAGCTATCTTTTTCACTTCCACCTCGCCTGTCTCGGTATCTATCTCCACTATTGCTCCCGCGGTTCCGTAGGTGAAGTCGGGGAAAACCCTTCCCTGACCGGTCTCAGGATCCGGAACCTCACCGAAGGGAGCATTAAACTGGGCCTCGTAAAACAGCTCCACCCCGTCCGCGGCACAGGCCACCGCAATGTCGCGTAGGCTGATGCTCTTGCCGTCCTTTGTCTTGATCTTCTCATCCTCGATAATCAACTCCGACTTGTCAACTCCGAAGATCTCGCTCGCCTTGGTGAGAATGTTGTCCCTCACCTTCATCGCCGCAAGGTAGGTGGCATTACCGGACATGTAGAGCTGCCTGGTGGCCGTGGTTGTCCCGGCTATCGGCGTCGCGGCGGTGTCTCCGGAAATTATCCTAATTTTCTTCAACGGGACTCCCAAGATCTCGCTGACTATCTGGCAGAGGGATGCCTCCTGGCCCGCACCCACATCCTGAACACCGCACTCAATGGTCACGCTTCCATCAAGTTCAAGTCGGACCTTGGATCTGGAGGTGTCGTGCAGGAAGATCATTCTTCCATAACTGCACATCCCTGAAGCAATCCCCATCCCCACCAGCTTCTTAGGACCGGAGGGCTTGGGCTTTTTACCGAGGTACTTCAGAACCAGGTCGGTTGTCTCGTGCAGGGCAACGGTGTTGGGGATCTTCCAGCCATTGGCCATGGTGTCGCCCTTCTTCAGATAGTTCTTCTTCCGGAACTCCACCGGATCCATTCCCAGTTTCTTTGCCACCTCGTCCATCTGCTGTTCATAAGCAACGCAGGCCTGACCCGCTCCGAAAGTCCTAAAGGCTCCGGATGGCGGATGATTCGTCAACACCGTGTAAGAGTCTACCTTGACGTTGGGCACATTGTAGGGTCCAATCGCGTTAACGGTGGAGTAAAGCAGCACCCACGGGCTTAGGGTCATGTAGGCGCCAGCATCTGATATCAGCTCAGCCTCAACCGCGACTATCGTGCCATCCTTCTTAACCCCGGTCTTGTATTTGAATTTATAGGGGTGTCTCTTGGAGCGGAAGGACAAGGACTCCTCCCTAGTCTGAACTATCTTCACCGGCCTTCCTGTCTTCCAGGCCAGCAAGGCCAGATAATATTCCACGGTGATGTCCTCTTTGCCACCAAACCCACCACCAATTTTCGGCGTGATCACCCTGACCCGGCTTTCGGGAATGCCCAGGACGTGTGCAATCTCGCGGTAGTGCTCGATGACCTGGGTTGAAACCCTGATGGTGATGGAACCATCGTCTTCCACCCAAGCCACACCGGCCTCGGGCTCCAAGTAGGCGTGGTCAATAAACTGGGACATGTATTCGTTTTCAACGATGACATCGGCTTCCGCAAAACCTTTGGCAACATCCCCCTTTCTGATCTTGAACCTGGCAACCACGTTGCTCTTCCCCTCTTCTATCTTCGGTGCCTTGGGGTCCATTGCCTCTCTGGGATCAAACACACCCTCCAGCTCCTCGTATTCCACCTCGATCAGGTCGATGGCCTTCTCAGCTATCTCCTCCGTCTCCGCGGCAACCAGGGCGACGGGCTCCCCATAGTATCTGACTTTGCCCTCCGCCAGCACCCGGTAAACGCCCTCAAAGCCACCCACGGCCCTGGTCTGGCCAAAGCGGCTTATGATGGCGTTATTGGGGACATCCTTGTGGGTTAAAACACAGTAAACTCCGTCCAGCTTTTCGGCCTTGCTGGTGTCGATGCGCTTTATTCTGGCGTGGGGGTATTTCGCCCTCAATATTTTTCCATAGATCATCCCCGGCAGGGCAAAATCGTCGGCATACTTTGTCTGTCCGGTGGCTTTTTCAACAGCGTCGTGGCTCGGCAGGCGCTTCCCAATCACCTTAAACTCCTTAATTACATCCATCATTTTGCCTCCCTCATCATTTTAGCAGCGGCTTCAATCGCGTCCACAATTTTCTGATAACCGGTACAACGGCAAAGATTTCCTGAGATCGCCTCCCGGATCTCCTCCCTGGTGGGGTTGGGGTTCTTGTCCAAAAGGGCCTTCGCGGAGATTATCATGCCCGGGGTGCAAAAGCCGCACTGAATCGCCCCGTATTTCACAAACGCTTCCTGAATCGGGTGCAGTTTCTCCATCGTCCCCAAACCCCTCACTGTGGTTATCTCCTTTCCCTGAGCCTGCAGGGCCAGGGTCAAACAGGAGTTAACCGGCTCGCCATCCAGCAACACCGCGCAGGTGCCGCAGTCACCCTTCTCACATCCGGCCTTTACCTCAGTGAAGCCCAAACTCCTCAGTAGCCGCAACAGCGTGACGTTGGGCTTAACCTCCACGCTGTATTTTTTACCATTCACCTTGAACTCCAAAGGATACTTCTTCATGAGATCACCCTTACATCAGCTCCCTCAACGCTTTCTTCACACAGCCCTCGACCAGCAGCTCCCGATACCTGGCCGACCCCCTCACGTCGCTTATCGGCTTGGACTCCTTGGCCGCGATCTGGGCACATTTTTCTATCAGCTCCTCGCTCAACCTGTTCCCGATTAAGGTTTTCTGGGCCTCCTTGGCCAAGATCGGGGTGGGTGCAACCGACCCGAGGGCAATTTTCGCGTCCTTGATAACCCTGTTTTGCACCTTCAACAAAACCGCACAGTTGACGACGGAAATGGCATCGGCCTTCCTCAGGCCAACCTTCACAAACTTCTCCTTTGCCCCCTTTCCGGGGAGGGGAATTCTAATCTCAGTTAAAATTTCATCGTCCCTCAAAACCGTCTTTCCCGGCCCCACAAAGAATTTCTCCACGGGGACTGTCCTTTCTCCATCAAGGCTTTTCAGGACCAGCTCCGCTCCCAGGACCATCAGCGGCGTGGCCGTGTCCGCTGCCGGTGAGGCGTTGCAAAGGTTGCCCCCGATAGTCGCCTTGTTCCGCGTGAGCGGGTTGCCCAGCTTTTTACAGGCCTCCTGCAAAACATCTATCTTTATCTTGGACTCGATTATCCGGCTTATTTTCGTCCCCGCGCCAATCCTAACCTGACCATCCCGTTCTTCGATATATTCCAGTTCCTTTATGCCGCTGATGTCGATGAGATAAACGGGCTTTACCACCTGCCCCCTCATCTTCGGAATCAGATCGGTGCCGCCGGCTATGATGTGCGCGTCCTTTCTTTCCCTTTTTTCCCTCAGCGCCTCCTCCAGCGACTTCGGCGCCGAGTAATCAAAATCAGCTAGGATAACACTGGTGGGTCTCATCATCACAACCACTTCTGTCCTAACGAGATTTCTCATCTCCTCTAATTTTATCCGTTCAAACTTCACAATCCCGCTAATAAACTTTTTCCCCTTTTAAAGGGCAAGCGTCCGCGGATGCAAATATGTGAACTACATCCATTCAGCAACTCAAGTTTCTGCTTTTCGGGAGAGACATCAGTGAAAGTAACCGCCTCTCACCCACTTGCGGAAGCGGTCTTGGCGGTAAGGTTAAAAAAAGCAGTACTACTATTTCACTGGGGCTAAAAAATGTTTTCCCAGTTTTTTGAGCCGGAGTCGGTGGCAATCATCGGGGCTTCAAAGAAACCACTGAAGGTGGGCCACGAGCTCCTCAAAAACATCATCGATGGAAATTTTCCTGGAAAGATTTACCCCATCAACCCCGCCGCCGACGAGATCCTAGGGTTGAAGTGCTACCCCTCTATTTTGGACGTGAAGGAACCAGTTGACTTGGCCGTGGTTGTGGTCCCGGCGCAGGCGGTGCCGGAGGCAATCAAACAGTGCGGGGAAAAGGGAACCAAAGCGGTGGTGGTCATCTCGGCCGGGTTCAGCGAGATCGGCAACAAAGCATTGGAAGAGGAGGTCGTGAGGATCGCCAGACAATACGGTGTTAGAATTATCGGGCCCAACTGCACCGGAATCATTAACACCCACCGAAACCTCTACGCAACGATGGAGTCTCGGGCCGGCAGGGGTGACATCGCCTTCGTCACTCAGAGCGGGGCGCTGGGGGGAGCGGTGCTGGCTTGGGCGATAGAGAAGGGAATCGGGCTGAGCAAGTTCGCCAGTTACGGGAACGCCTGTGACGTTGACGAATCGGACCTTCTGAACTATCTCGCTGACGATCCTCAGACCAAAGTGATAACCCTCTACATAGAGGGCGTCAAAAATGGCAGGAAGTTTTTCGAAGCCGCAAAAAACGTTACCAGGAAAAAACCCCTCATCGCCATTAAAGGCGGCCTGTCCAAGGCCGGCGCCAGAAGCGTTGCCTCCCACACCGGTTCCCTCGCCGGCAACGAGGCCATTTACAGAACTGTCTTTAAACAATCGGGGATCATCGAGGCGGATGGGATTGAGGAAATGTTCGACATGGCTAGGGCGCTGGCCTACCTTGAGCCGATGAAAGGGGATAAAGTGGCCATCCTGACCAACTCCGGTGGCCCGGCTGTCCTGGCAACCGACGCACTGGAACGGCTTGGTCTGAAGGTCCCAGAGCCTCCAGAAAAAATCGTCAAGGCGCTGGATTTCCTGCCACCGGTCTGCAGCCGCAAAAACCCGATTGACCTCACCGCGGAGGGCTCGCCGGAAGCCTACGTCAAGGCCTTTCGGGCCCTCTTTTCTGAGGAATATTACGATGCCGGGCTGATCATCGACGTGCCCATCGCTTGGGACGCCCGGGGAGCTACTGAGGCCGCAAAACTGCTCACGGAGGCCATAAGGGAGGTGGGCAAGCCCACTGTCGTCTGCTGGATGTCCGGACATCTGGTGAGAGACGCCGTGGCCGTATTTGAGGAAAATAAAATTCCCAACTACGAGACTCCGAAGAGAGCCGCAAAGGCTTTATGGGCACTCTATTCATTTAAAAGGGTGACAAGTCCATGACCGTCATCGGTGAGGAAGGCACCACCAAGCTCCTGCTGGGAAATGAAGCCATCGCCAGAGGTGCCATTGAAGCCGGGGCACACCTGGTGACCGGCTATCCGGGAACTCCCTCCACCGAAGTCATCGAAACCCTTGCGGCTGTGGCAAAGGAAACCGGAATGAAAGTGCAGTGGGCTGTGAATGAGAAGGTCGCGGTCGAGGTGGCCACCGGCGTGGCCTGGACCGGACTCAGGGCTATGGCAACCATGAAAAATGCTGGGCTGAACGTTGCTTCAGACTCGGTCCTCTCCATAGCCTACAGTGGTACTGAGGGTGGTTTGATCTTCTACGTGGCCGACGACCCGGCAACTCACGCCGGCATGGCCGAGCAGGACGACCGTCTCTTCGCGAAGTTCGCCGCACTGCCGATGCTGGAACCATCTGATCCCCAAGAAGCCAAGGAAATGGTCGTTGCGGCCTTTGAAATTTCGGAAAAAAACAAGGTTCCGGTAATGCTGAGGAGCACGACCAACACTGCTCACATGTTCGGCAACGTGGTATTCGGTCCGGTGAAAAAGCTGAACAGAACCCCCACCTATTCCCGTGACATAAGGAGATACACCAAGGCCGGTCCTGCCTGGTGCATGGAACAGCACGCCTCGCTGATCGAGAAAACGAAGAAGGCAGGGAAAGATGCTGACGAATTCAACCGGCTGGAGCTGACCGATTCCAAAGTGGGTGTGATAACCGCCGGGGCACCCTGGAATCTGTTGAAGGAGGCCATGATCAGACACGGCCTCAATGTTTCGACCCTGAAAATAGGCGTGATAAACCCGCTGCCGGAGGAAAAAATAAGAAAACTGCTGGAGAGGGTAGACTCAGTCCTGATCCTCGAAGAGCTTGAACCCCTGATTGAAGATTACGTGCTGAGGATTTTAGGAGAAATGGGGAAAAAGGTCAAAGTCTACGGCAAAATTGACGGGACGACCTCTCCTGTGGGTGAGTTTGATCAAGCCATCGTCGAAAGGGCGCTGGGCAAAGTTCTGGGTAAAAATTTGACTCCAGCGGTGGATCCAGAGAGACAAAAACTGATTGAAAAGGCAAAGTCACTGTCACTTCGCCGGCCGATCACCTTCTGCGCTGGTTGCCCGCACATGGGAACCTACCTTTCCATGCTCAGGGCGATGCGAAAGCTGAAGTATTCCCGGGAAGACGTGATCATCACCGGAGACATCGGCTGCACCATCCTGGGGATGAATCCACCATTTGATGCCTGCTGGACTGAGGTCGCGATGGGTGCCTCAATAGGACTGGGCAACGGCTTTGAACGCTCCGGCATCAAAAAGCCGGTTATCGCCGCGATCGGGGACTCCACCTTTTACCATGCCGGCATTCCCGCTCTGATCGACGCGGTCTGGAACCAGACGAAAATAGTTGTCGCCGTGATGGATAATTCCATCGTGGCCATGACGGGACATCAGCCAACTCCTGGCTCGGGATACACGACCACAGGTGAGGCGGCGAAAGCTGTGAAGGCGGAGGAGATAGCCAGGGGCTGCGGGGTGGAACATGTCGTGGTGGTGGATCCCTATGATGTGGAAAAAGCCACCGAGGCCTTTGTTGAAGCCCTGCAATACAACGGGCCTTCGGTGATTGTGCTCCGCAGGCTGTGTGCCATCACTGCCATCAGAAGAAAGGCAATTGGAAAGCCTTTAGTGATCGACGAGGAAAAGTGCACCGGTTGCATGACGTGCGTGAAAACACTTTCCTGTTCAGCGCTGGTTCCTGTGGGAAAGAAAGTAAGAATAAATCCTGACGTGTGCATCGGGTGCCGTATCTGCGCGGCGGTTTGCCCGGTAAAAGCAATCGGGGAGGGTTCTCAACATGAGTGAGGAGTTCAACTGCCTTATCGTGGGAGTTGGCGGTCAGGGCGGAGCAACCTTAACCAACGTGATCGCGGAGGCAGCGACCAGGAAGGGCCTGAGGGGCAGGATGCACGAAACTTTGGGAATGGCGCAGCGAGGGGGAAGCGTCCAAGTCCAGATCCGCCTGGGCAGTCAGGTCTACAGCTCCTTCATACCTCCGGGACAGGCCGATGTCCTGATTGCACTGGACCCGAATGAGGCCCTACGCGCTGCAGATTACATTGGAAAGAAAACAACCATCATCATGAACACCAGTGGAATTTTGCCCGTCTCGGTGCTGATGGGAAAGGACAAGTATCCCGACCTGAACGAGGAAATTTCCCTGCTCAAACAGCTGGGAAAAGAGGTCTATGCCTACGATGCCTATGAACTTGCCAAGCAAGCGGGGTCAATCAGGGCAATGAGCGTCGTTCTGCTCGGATCCTTGGCCCGATTGAACATTGCCCCGCTGACTAGGGATGAACTCTACCAGGCCATGGTTGACACCGTGCCGAAAAAGTATCTGCAGGAGAACATTGCCGCCTTCAAGGCTGGGGAGAAGGAAATAGAGAAGGTTCTTGGGAAGTAGCTCTCTCTCAGGTCCTTCGCGCCACCAAAATCCCACTCTGACCGCAAACCAGCAACGGGCGTTTTACTTCATTTTACCGCGGTCACGGGATGCCAGCTAAGGGGTTTTGGTTTTAACGACCCTGACAAAACAGTCCCCTCTCCCGTCAAAAACCAGATTTAACCTGATTGGCCGCATGAGTAACCGTAGGCTCAAACCAAAACTAAAAACGTGACAAAGGTGAAAAACAAACAGAATGAGGTGAAAGGTAAAAAACATCACCCAGAAGGATTTGGAATGCCTCAGAAAATCAACAGCTCGGCGCGTAAAAAACGGCCTTTCTATGGATGGATAGTTATCTTGGCCTCTTTTCTCTCATTGCTGGTCGTTGGCTTGATCTACAGCTACGGCGTCTTCGTCGATCCCCTGACCCAAGAGTTCGGGTGGTCACGGTCCAGCATCTCCTTGGCTTTTTCCATCTCCATCTTCCTGTCAACCCTTTCGTTACCTTTTGGGAGGATGAGCGACTTGTACGGCGTCAGAAAGGTCGTGGCCATCGGAGCAGCCCTCAGCGGTGGTGGGCTTTTGCTGGCCAGCCAAATCTCATCACTGGCACAGTTTTGCCTTTGCATTGGCATTGCCGGCGTTGGCATCAGCGCACTCTACGTTCCTCCGGTTTCCGCCATCTCAAGGTGGTTCAACAAAAAGAAGGGAATGGCCACAGGTATGGCGGTCTCGGCGCTCAGCGGCGGGATGGCTCTCTTTCCCCCGGTCATCGGTATGCTGATCGCGGCTTTCGGGTGGAGATCGGCCTTGGTGATCCTCGGAATTTCAGTTATTTTACTGCTTTCCCTTTCCAGCCTTTTAATTCGACACGAGCCCAGATCTCTCGGTTTGTCCCCCTATGGCTGGGAAAAACCAGACGCCGCAACCAATGAAAGAATAATCGAATGCGACCTGAGAACGGCGATAAAAAGCAAGCCTTTCTGGTTCATTTACTTCATCATGATCCTAACCCACATTTCCCTCTTCTTGGTCACCGTCCACGTGGTCCCCTACGCCATCGGTCTCGGCGTCAACAATGTAACGGCGAGCACTGCCCTGACCCTGTTGGGGATTTGCAGCATGGCAGCAAGAATTCTGGGTGGCGTGGCGGCAGACAAACTTGGGACGGCGAAACTGTTTGCCATCTTCCTCGCCATTCAGGCCTTCTCAACCTTTTTGCTCGTCAAGTCTGAAAATATCTGGACCATCTACTTAATCACGGCCATGCTGGGGATCGGCTTCGGTGGCTGGATCGCCATCTATCCCCTTAGGGTCAGCGGTTTTTTCGGGACGAAATATCTCGGCTCAATTCTGGGCTTTTTTGACTCCGGCGTTGGTATAGGGGGTCTGATCGGACCTTACCTGGGTGGACTCATTTTTGACCTCTTTGGCAGATATGATTCAGCCTTTTTGCTCAGCGGGGCCTTCTGTGCCCTTGCCGTCCTGATCTCCATCCTGCTCAGAAGAGAGCAAAAAATCTCAGGATTTTAGGACACTGATAACCAACTTCATTTTTTCTTCGGCGCCGATGGCAAACCTTATGTGCCGGCTAAGGTTGCCCTCAAAGTCCTCCTCACCCCAGCCGGGATAAGTTTTTATGCCATTTTTTTCCAGCTTGAGAAAAATTTCGCGGGCTTTGTTCTCGCTGAGGAAATCAACGAGGACAAAATTGGCATTAACGGGAAATGTCCGGAAGCCCATCCGCTCAACCTCGGCGGCGAATTCTTTGCCGATCTTCAGGACCTTCTGCCAGATTTTTTCGTACTCACCTTTATGCCTCAGGACAATTACGCCTGCCTTCTCGGCCAACCGATTGACGTTGAAAGGCTGCCTGATCTTTTCTATTTTCTCGATGTTCTCCGGCCTTGATATCGCCACGCCGAGCCGCAAGCCAGCTATGCCGAAATTCTTGGAAAAACTTCTCAGGACAATCAGATTCTCGCATTCCTTCACCAAGTCGGCAACAGTCTCTCGGGTATACTCAAAGTAGCATTCATCCACCGCAACCATTCCCTCAGAGCTCTCGATGATGCTTTCAATTTTCCTGCGCGGTATCAGATCACCTGTCGGGTTGTTGGGGTTGCACACCCAAACCAGCGTGGCCCTCCGCAAATCTTTGCTGTCAAAATTCAGTTCATATCTACCGTGGCGCAACATGTTGACACTGACCGCCCTCTGATTTGATCTCATCGCGGCCCTGGAATACTGGTTGAACGTGGGCGCCGGGATCAGATTCACGCCGCCCCAGACTCTGGTGACGAGGTCGATTACTTCATCCAGACCGTTGCCAAAAACCAAGTTCTCCGGCTGCATCGCGAGTTCTGGTCCCAGGTAGTCACAATATGCTTTTTTGAGTTCCAAGTAATCTCCGGAGGGATAAAGGTTTATCTTCGATAGCTCCCGCCTCAGTTCCCGCAACACGGTGGCCGGTGGCGAAAACTTTAAATCAGCCACCCCAAGGTCCAAAATCTCTCTCATGATCCCTCAATCGATGACCTTTGACCACCGCTATAGGAGTCATTTGCGCCCGATCTTGGCGAGGACTTCTTTGTTGACGAGGTTGTCCGGAACCTCTCCCCGAAGGGCCTGCATCGCTTGGTTCAGGATCCTCCTTCGCAGTTCCATTTGAGACCTCTCCGAGTAGAAGGCACAGTGGGGGGTGACGATCACATTGTCGAGCTTGAAGAGCGGGTTGTCCTCAGAGGGAGGTGTTTCCTGCTCCAAGACATCCAGGGCCGCTGACTGAAGCTGTCCCTCCTTCAGGGCCTTTATCAGGGCCTCCTCGTTAACGATGGCCCCCCGGCTCGCATTCACCAGAATGGCGCCCCTTTTCATTTTCTTGAACTCGTTATAGGAGAACCTGTGCCTGGTTTCCTCGGTCAAGGGAGCATGGATGGATATCACATCAGATCTCGCCAGCAGCTCATCAAAATCAACGGGTGTGGCTCCTTCTTTAACCATCTCCTCGGCTGGTACAAGCGGGTCGTGGGCTATTACCTTGAATCCTATGCACCTTGCCTTCCTGCACAGCCCCCGCCCGATCCTGCCGAAGCCGAAGATGCCCAGCGTGATGTCTGGGATGCCCTTAATCGGCACGCCCAGATCCTTGAGGTCGAGCAGGCTGCGAACCGGCCTTCCCAGCTTTTTCTCCCAATTTCCCGATTTAACGGCCTGGGAGTAGAGAAACAGCTTTCTCACGCTCGCCATGATTAGGGCCAGGGCGTGATCTTGGACCTCCTCAGAACAATAGTTGCCGGCGTTGGTGACGAAAATCCCCTTCTCCGTTGCGGCCTTCACGTCGATGTTGTCATAGCCCGTGGCATAGACTGCGATGATTTTGCATCTAGTTGTGGAATCGATGATTTCCTTGTCAATTTCCAAGGTCTCAATCATTATTGCGTCCGCGTCCGCTGCCTCCTTCCTGATGTCGGCTCCGCTCTCCACGATGTCCACCACTTCAACACCCATTTTACCCAGGGCCTCACGCTCCATACCTATCTCGGTAAAAGTAGCGTGCTCAATTACCGCCTTCATTTTTTGCATCAGATCACCTACACCTAAATTAATTTACCCCATTTATATCTGCTCCCAGAAAAGCTGATTTCACCCATAAAGGTTATAAAAGACACCCATAACAAAATAGTGATGACAAAGGACGATTTGCTCGTTGTGGAAGGCGTGAGGAAGACCTTCGGCGGTCTAGTTGCCCTTGACGAAGTGAACATGAAGGTGAAAAAAAACCTCCTGGTTATGCTCATCGGTCCCAACGGCAGCGGCAAAACTACACTAATAAACGTGATCTCGGGCATCTACAAGCCCGATAAGGGCAAGGTCATTTTCGAAAATAGGGAGATCACTGAATGCAGCGCTGACGAGGTTTGCAGGGAGGGCCTGGTGAGAACCTTCCAGATTCCCCAACTCTTCACCAAGCTAACGGTTCTGGAAAACGTCCTCACAGCTTACAAGGATAACCCAGGAACCAGTTTCCTTAAAGCCTGTGTTAAAAGGACCTGGCTCCAAAGGGAAACCGAGGCCACGAAAAAAGCCTTTGAGATCCTTGACACGGTTGGTCTGTCGCACATGTGGGATAAAAGGGCCTCAGAACTGAGCGGCGGTCAGATGAAACTTCTCGAAACTGCTAGGGCGTTGATGAGCGGGGCTAAAATGATAATGATGGATGAACCGGCCGCGGGGGTTTTCCCGAGCTTAATCGATAAAATATTCAAACATTTCGTGGAACTGAAAAAGAAGTTCGGGCTAACCTTTTTAATTATCGAACACAGGCTGGAGCCGGTTTTACCCTATGTGGACTACGTTTACGCGATGGATAGAGGAAGGGTCATCTCAGAGGGCAAACCTAAAGAAGTTCTGAACGATGAAAAGGTAATAGAAAGCTATCTGGGGGAGTAAAATGCTAAAGATCAGCGGGCTGAACGCCGGCTACGGAAAGTTTCAGGTGCTTTTTGACGTCGACGTTGAGGTGAAGAAGGGCAAAATCGTCACGATCGTGGGACCAAACGGCAGCGGAAAGAGCACCCTGATCAAATCGGTTATGGGTTTAACGAAGGTGTACTCCGGAAAAATACTTTTCAAGGATGAAGACATCACCCATCTTCCGACCCACCTCGTAACCAAGCGGGGCATTTCATATCTGCCGCAGACGGGTAACGTCTTTGGAAACCTGACCGTGGAAGAGAACCTGATGCTAGCCGGTTACACCCTGTCCAAAGAGGAAACAAAAAAACGCATAGAGGAAACTCTGGAAGAGTTCCCACTTGTGAAAAAATATCTCAGGAAAAGGTGTGGCTTTCTAAGCGGTGGGGAAAGACAAATGGTGGCCATGGCTATGGCTATGATGAGAAAACCGGAGATGATTCTCTTCGACGAACCGGTGGCCAGCCTCTCTCCAAAAGCTGCAGCTGAGGTGTTGAAGAAGATCATGGAACTCAACGAAAAGGGAATCACTGTCATCCTGATTGAACAGGCGGCAAAAAAGGCGCTGCAACTAGCCGACAACGCGATACTGATGACCAGCGGCAAAGTGGCGTACAAAGGCAGTGCCAAGAACCTGTTGGCCCACCCGGAGCTGGGCAAAGTTTACCTCGGCATAAAGGGCAAATGATTAAGTCTTCTGCATCTTCTTAAGCGTGCTCATTTTCAGGGTTGGCGTCCTCTTCTCAGGTATTAGGCCCTCTGGTCGGTACATCAGGATCAAAATCACCATAACCCCGTACAGGATGAGTTCCAGCCAGAGGACATCGAAGGGAAGGTATGGGGTTAGCTCAGCTTTGTACATCACTATCAGTTTCCGGAGGAAGACAAAGGTGAAAACTCCGGTAACGACGCCAACGTTGTTTGCCACACCGCCGAGTAGCATCATGGCCCACGGTATAAAAGTCCAAGAGGCCCTAGTGTAGGCCGTGCTGATGACGGCACCAGAGTAAAAGGCATAGAGAGCTCCCGCCACCGCGGCAATGGCTGAGGAAACCATCATCGTCTTGAGCTTCACGCCCACGATGTCTATGCCCAACGATTCAGCGGCAATCTCATTATCCCTAACCGCACGTAACATCCTGCCCAGCGGAGCATTCGTCAAGCGGTTGACAAAGAAGAAAATGGCAACGGAAAAGACGAAGACAACAACGGAAACGACCAGAAACCTGTCCCCCCCGGCCCAGGCAAAGACATCTGGGGCCGAGATGCCTATGCTTCCGCCAGCCAATGGCGCATAGTTAGTGCCGATCACGCGCAGGCCTTCGCCCATCGCCAACAAGGTGATCGCCAACGGACCGCTGCCTATCTTGACCGCTGGGCGGGTAGAGACGTAGCCCACGATCATCCCGAATCCAATGGCAACAATTATCGTGGCGATAAACAATGCCGTGCTTATCAGAAAATTGGAGGCAAGAAAGCTGTTTATCTGAAATATCATTGAAGCATTGTCGGTAACAAAGTCGCCGCTCATCCCCAGCATCGTGGCCAAAATCCTGCCGGGGAAAAAGGCCACGACGAAGGCACCTGCAATCATCGCCAAAACTTTGCCGAAGTTGGGGATTCCGCAATATCCTGAATCCAAGTTTAAACTCAACGTTAACATCAGGTACACGCCGACAGTCGCCAGCATGTCCAGCAGAAAATCTATGGCTGCCATGTCTTTCTTTTTTTACTAATCAATTCATTATTTAACCTTTATCACTCCTCCGTTTGAACTTGATTTTTCTAGCGGAACAGCCGTTGGATCTCAAGTCGCTCGGATGGCCCGGTTTTGCGAAGCTTCAATACCTATAAAAGAATTGACCTAAAAAGCAATCCTTATTTAAAAACTAAAGCGATATAAAACGGAGAACGCAGGTGAGCGTGGGAAAAACATGGTCAACGAAAATTTTTCAGCGGAGAGGCTCAAGTTTATTAAACCCTCGGCCATCAGAAGAATGATAGACCTCAGCGCCGGTATGAAAAATGTAATCCATCTGGAACAGGGTGAACCGGACTTCACCACACCGGAGCACATCTTGGCAGCGGCAAAAAAAGCGATGGACGAAGGATACACCCACTACACGCAGACGCCGGGGATGCTTGAGCTGAGGGAGGCCGTGAGCGAAAAGCTCTCGCGTGAAAACGGCATTGATGTCGATCCTAAAACGGAGGTAGTGATCGTCTCCGGAACCCAAGAGACCATGGCCATCGCTGCGCTGGCCTTTTTAAACCCCGGCGACAGGGCGCTCGTCTTGGAGCCCTATTACCCCGCTTATTTTGAGGATACCTTGATAGCCGGCGCCGTTCCGGTTCCCGTCCCGCTGAACGAAGAAGAAGGATACCGAGTTGATCCTGAGGAGCTGGAAAAAAGAATCGATTCAAGGACGAAAATGATATGGATGTGCAGCCCCAGCAATCCCACCGGTCACGTCTTTACAAAGGAGGATCTGGAAATCATCGCCGAGGTGGCCAAAAAACACAACCTGCTGATATTTTCGGATGAAATTTATGAAAAATTGATCTACGACGACGCCAAGCACATCAGCATAGGCTCCCTCCCGGACGCTGAAGACAGAACCATCACGGTCAACGGCTTCTCCAAGGCCTACGCCATGACTGGCTGGAGGATCGGATATGCGGCTGCAAAGGGGGTCCTGGCAAGGGAGATAAACAAGCTCCACTACTACATGGTCCTCTGCCCCAGCTCCATAGCTCAAAAGGCGGCTCTGGCGGCATTGACCGGGCCGCAGGATTGCGTGGAAAAAATGCGCAAGGAATACGACCGGAGGAGAAAGGCTGTGCTCAAGGAGCTGGAGAAGATCCCTGAAGTTTCATTTGTCAGACCCAAGGGGGCCTTTTATGTGTTTCCCGATTTTTCAATATTGGAAAAGGACGATGAAAATCTGGCCAAAGGTCTCTTGGAAAGGATGGGAGTTTGCACGGCGCCGGGATCGGGATTCGGCGAGAGTGGCCGAGGACACCTCAGAATTTCCTACTCGGCTCCCTACGAACTGGTTGTGGAAGGCATCTCAAGAATTGTGGCAGCGCTTAACAAAATCTAAAAACAATCATTGAGGGGCTTGAAAACCTAAACTTTTCTCATCCTTTTAGTCAACTTTCCACGCCACTCAATCCCAGTAATCCCTTCCGGAGCAGTGAGGAAGATAACCACCACAATGATCAACGGGATGAGAGGTCGGTACTGAATTACTCCTGACCCGAAAACACCGGACAGAGCCGATGTCCCCCAGACTTCGGCCAGTCCGGCGATGATGCCGCCGATCACAGCACCATAAATGCTGTGGATCCCTCCGAGAATGCTGGCGGCGAAAACGCTCAGCATAATCACATCTCCAATGTTGGGATAACACAGGATCCAGAGGGGGAGAAGGGCACCGGCCAATCCGGCAAGCCCACCGGCCAAAAACCAGGATACGGAGTAAACTAGGTTAACATTCACACCAACGCTTCCGGCAAGTGGCGGGTTCTCGATGGTCGCCCGCATAGCCGTGCCAAACTTTGTTCTCGTTAGGAAGAGATGCAAAACGACAATTATCGACACAGCCAACAGAGGAGAAATTATCACCACTCCCGGTGTTCCAAAAATCTGGATGTCCGCCCCGCGAAGGAAAAACAAGCGCGCCCGTAGCTTAAAAACATTCGTCAAATAATCGGCATAAATGTTCAAAAAACCCAACAAAACGAAGTTAAAGGCGAACGTCAGCACGAACAACCCGTCAAGTGAGATGCCCCTTTGACTCAGCGGTCTGACGAGGAAGCGGTACAATACAAAGGAAACAATTCCGGAAAGGACAAACGCGGTCAGAAGCTGACTGTAAATGGATAATTTCCAGACCTCGGCCGCGGTCAAAGAAATGTATGCTCCGGCGGTGGCCAGGGACCCGTAGGCAAAGTTCCAGATCTTTGTTGACATGAGGATTAAGGTGAAACCAATGGTCATGCAGGCCAGAAGAGTTGCGTAGACTATGCCGTCGATAACTATCGGCTCGACCATTTTACCCCCATTACGTCTGCTTGGGTAAATAAAAATATACTTCTAAACAAAAAATCGACCCGTGGGCCGGGTCTGGTGGCCGCGGCCGGAGGTTTAACTTCAGTACTCGTATTCAATACCCAAGTCCTGCAGCTCCTTCTTGATCCTCTCGTAAAGCTCCACGTACTCCTGCGTCGGCTTCTTTTTCTCCACATCGTAGCATTCGCGGAAGGTCTTGCCCAGCGGTGGCGAACCAATCCTGTGCTCATATCTCTTCAAAAGTTCCTTGACGATCTCGTTGACATCTTCCCGCTTCAGGTGTGTTTTAACGGCAGCCAGACCCGTTTCACAGGCCATCCTCGCCTCCATCGGCGTGGCCCTTTCCTTGTATTTGTTTGATGCCACCGCTGATTCCCAGAGGACGCTAGCTCCCGAAACGGCGCTGGTGATCCCGTGGGCGGCGGTTTCATACAGGACCATATCGGTGCATGGACCCGCTGCCGCAAAACCGTTGGACAGGGTGATAAACCTGGTGTTTCTCGCCAAGGCCTGGTAAATGGCGCTCACGGTCCACAGACACTCCTTGGTGGTAGTGGAGAAATTCTTTATCTCAAACGGGAAGTTGCACGTAATGTAACCCTGGTTGACCACCAATCCCTGAATGTGGGAAGCAATGGCGATGATCGCGGTTCCTTCCGGTCCCGCATATCCTCCGACTATGGGACCCACCAGACAGCCGGCCACGTATCCATTCTGGTGAAAGTGAATCATTTTATCCAGTTCATCATTGCCAACCTTCAGCTCACTCAATATTGGAGTCCACCTAATGTCCGTGGTCTTGCAGCCCCACTCCGGGTTGCTCGTTGCGATCTGGGCCGCTGCCAGCAGCGCCGTTCCTGTGAGGGTGATGGCAATTCCAGGTCTGCCGGCCCGTCTGGCCGCTTGTCTGGCCAACATCGCATGCACTACCGCCCCCCGAATCTCCGAAGGGGCACCAGTTTTTATCTCTAAACCTTCGATATCTTCCAGCACTGGTGTGGAAACTGCGTCCGCCAGCGGCTCCATAACATAGGCCATGACGTACGGAATAAACAGATCCTCATCACATCTTACACCCACCGGAGTAAAACCACAACCGGGCAACTTCGTGTCCTCGACCTTCCGGGGTGCCCACCTTCTACGGTCTTTTCCCTCACCAACGTAGACCTCTTCCACCAGACACGACATGGCTTCCCTGATCTCCTTCTCGGTGAAGGTGATCCTCCGGTAGGTGCTGGTGCAGTAGGTCCCCACCGAGAGGTAAAAGTCCCAGGCGGCCTTCCAGAGGTCGTCCGCCAGGGAGTCATCGGAGAAGACGATCTGGTCG